>Ga0325410_1006703_pt1 | contig 12632 bp, 12 predicted proteins | sample PopdelMetagenome_16_FD_206182 | JGI IMG/M metagenome (GOLD analysis project Ga0325410, IMG submission 206182) | Populus deltoides microbial communities from Bellville, Georgia, United States - Xylem-PdIQD-R3 | ecosystem: Host-associated > Plants > Phyllosphere > Stem > Wood/Secondary xylem... | reverse complement strand
AAAAAATATTTTTTATTATTCAATTAAACTATCTACAATTCCATCACGTATGAAATACATCTGACAAGGACTACAGTTTCCTTAGTTTCTTAAGCCCGCAACAACATCAGGTAAAATATAATCAGGAACAAAATTGGAATTGCGATCAAATTCTGCAAATGTTACCTCATCAAGCGATCTCCGTCTAATTTATGTAGTGTCATTGAATAATGTTAAACACTAGTTTTTTGAATAAAACACAATTAAAAATAAAAAAAATTAATTTTTTTTCTGGGTTGGACCCGGTTCAATGCATTTAGCTTTGGATCGGACCCGGTCCGGCCGAAACAATAGAGACATGCATCACTGTTTATGTGAACAGTAAAGAGTGATTTACTCTCCACGGCTAAAATCAGCATTGTGCTATTTTCAGTGATCCTATATTTTCAACGAAATATTAATGAGGCACATGAACAATGAATTGGGTTTTATTAGTTACCAAACGTTTGTTTCCGTGGCTGGCTTCAAAAGTAGAAGCAACCACGGAAACAAACGGGCTTAAGTGGGTGCAACACTTCTTTAGAGAATTTTGTTTTGGTTTGATGTAGCTTATAATGAAAAGAAGAAATCAAGAATTTATAAACTCTAAATTTATAGTTAAATTGTAGAGAAAAGTAAATTATAAATGTTAATAATTTTAATACTAATAGCATATAAAATTATTTAAAAAATAAATTAAACCAACCTCAACCAGAAAGGAAATGGATTAAAAAATAATAAGAAAATAAAATGAAAATAACAAAGAAAATAAGTAAATAATCAAAACAACAACTTCTAAACCTAATTTAGGTATAAAAAAACCATGGTGTGTACCAGTAAGCCAAATCAAACTTGTAAAATACATTCATAAGATTTTAGCCTATTCAATTTTCATCGATAAATTTGTTTTACTCATCTAAATTTCTTCTTCAATGAATAAATATATATACTAGAAATTCCTCCTTTCCACCCTAACAAATTCAAGAGATTTGACTCATATAAATTTCTTCTTCAATGAATATATACTAGAAATTCCTCTTTTCCACCCTCACAAACTCAAGAGATGTCTTCAGCACAATGTAGCAGAAATGTTACATATGAATCAAGAAGGAAAAAAAAATCTCATGTAGAGCAGCTCATCTATATATCTTTAAGCTTGTCGTTTATAATTACAAATATAGGAAATAATTTTTACCAAAACTATATATAAAAATACCTTCATTTAAATTAGACATCAATAAATATTTTTGGACTTCTAGTTTACCTAGATATTCAAAATCTAATGATAACATATATAACATGGTAATAGAAAGACCACTCTTTGCTATTATACTAATCAATTGCATATGTCGACATCTTCATGGGGTTGAGCAACACCATTCATAAGGTGGTGTCACCATTTAAGATACCAGAAGGGCAGCTTATCCTCGTCAAAAAGCATATGATACTTCTTTTTATGTTGTTTTAAGGAGAGATGATCAATCATCTTATATTTTTTATCAAACTCCCCAAACAAATTATCTTGAATCCATCTATTACTGGAGCTCCATGTACTCCATAACCATAACTACAATAAGCTTCACTTCAAACATTAATTTGTTATTGTTTTTTGTTAGTTACTATGAGACTGATAATAGGCCTTGAATGATATTGAAAAGATAAAATGTTAGGAACCATATGTTGTTAAAATATGTTGTATTATATTAGACTATGAGCTATGATGTTTAGTTTATCATAACAAGAGTATACAAAACATAAAATATTATTCAAGATAAATCTAGAGTATATACAATTTTAAATCTATGAACATGCACAATAAAATTCAAGACAAACATGCTTTCAAACTAAATATAATAAAAAGAATACTAGCATGCATACTAAGAAAATATCCAGCCTTGCAATATATATAAGATCAAAGTCCTAACATGCATACTAATAATAAAAATAACAATGCTTGAATTAAAACAAAAAAGGACACTTACTTGTTGAAGCACTTTAAAGGAATAAAATTTTTGTTATTGTCAATAATGGATCATTTGTTCTAAAAACTTCATTACTCCTCACTTATGTAATTAGAATATTTGTAATATGCCTCTCGAGATTTCAACATCGCCACCTTAGTTTAGATGCATATATAAACAAGGTATTTGAATCAAAATAAAAGAACTTAAATATCTATCAACAAAGATAAGTCTAAGCTCTAGATTTGAGAGAAAAAAACAAAGCATAAAAAAGAATGAAAACACTAAGAATTGATTCTCATCATTATCAATATTTGATTAGCCACCATACATTAAGAATTAAGTATAGGAAAACCAAAGGTTTTTTTAGATTATTTTTTATTCATTCATAATTTGTTTAAATCATGCTAATTAAATAAAATTTCAATAATCTCTGCATGAATATAAGTTATCTCACCAGTTTGAAAACAACTTGAAAATTTGTTGAGACATGCTGATTTCATAAATTACCACATCATGATAGGTAGCTTTTGGTTTGAACCTCCCTTAACGAAATACTATTAAATGTACTCGACTAAATAGTGGATGCGATCAAACTATTCAGCCTTTTATGTAAACCAATACAATAGTATTGATATAGCTCTCTACCTAGATATTTTTTTTAGTTCTCGCTGTTGTGTTTATTTTAGCCCTAAATGTCTTTTGGATTCAAGAAAGCTTTAGAGAATTCAACCTTTATTGAAATTCTCAAAGAAACAATTACATTTCTCACTTATATAGATTATTTTTTATTAAAAGTATTCTATTATACTCCACTTAGTGTACCAAAATATGAAAATCATTAAAATCTTAGCTCGTTCTTTATCACGCTGCAACTAACACTTATTTCTTCTTAAAAATAAGTAAGAAATAATATTTTTTTAGTGTTACCAAAAATGTTATATGACTTAGTTTTTTTTTAAACCTAGATCTTGGGATCTTCAATCAATTAGTATGATTACCATCAATATACTCTTTCATCTTTTAAAGGTTTTAAGCTTACTCCCCTCAATGAATTATACACAAACTCTTTCAATAAACATTTGGTTAGCGGATCCACAATATTTTCCTTTGACTTTACATATTCAATGAAAATAATTTTATTCAAAAGCAAGTGTTTAACGATATTATGTCTATCTATGATGTATATGTTTAGACTTACCATTATATATATTATTTTGTGCCCTTTCAAATATGGATTAACTATCACAATCGACATAAATAGATTGAACTCATTTTGGCCAACATGGAATATCCTTTAAAAAATTCCAAATTCATTCAACTTCCTCTCTAGCTTTATCAAGAGTAATAAACTTTGATTACATCGTGGATCTAATAATACATGTTTATTTGGAAGATTTTCATGATACAACTTCTCTACCAAGTGTGAAGACATACCCACTTGTGGATTTGAATTCATAGTAACGGATATTCAATTAGCATCACTATATATTTCTAGTACCACCGAGTAACTAATATAGTATAGCCCATAATCAACGATGTGCTTTAAATATTTGAGTCGCTTTTTATTACCTTTCAATGATCCATGCTTAAATTACTTTTAAATGTACTCCGTTTACTAACCGAGTAAGCAATATCAAGCATTATACAGTTCATAGCATACATTAGGCTTCTAATTATTCAAGAATATTCCAATTAGTTCATTTCCTTACCTTTATTTGCAGACAAACATGCACTTATATCAAATTGTATTTTAATAGTGTTATAGTCACCTTTAGAAAATTTGTCGAGAATTTTCTAAACATAATGAAATTAGGACAGTACCAATTTATTAAATGTCCAAGAAATTTGTATTTCTAATATGACATCTGCAATACCCAAGTTTTTTTATATTAAACTTATTAGTTATTATTTTTTTAGTAAATTTGATCATGTGATCATTGTTGTTTAAAATTGGCATATCATCCATATAGAGACATACAATGACGTAACATTTATCTATGTTTTTTACATAAACGTATTTATCAACTTCATTGATTTTAAACTTATTTGACAATCAATTTTTTATGTCATTATTTAGGTGCTTGTTTCAAACCATATAACGATTTGACAGGTTAACAAACTTTCTTTTCTTGTTCATTGACAACAAACCCCTCGGGTTGTTCCATGTAAACCTGATTATCAAGGTCACCATTTAAGAAAATCATTTGTATAAAAGTTATTCTTGACAAAGGTGAATATGTGTTAAAATATTTCACACATTCTTATTATTTAAACCCTTAACAACAAGTCTATCTTTATATTTACCAATAGTACCATCAATTTTCATCTTCCTTTTGAAGATCCACTTATGGCCTAATGGTTTACTTTCAAAAAAAAGATTCACTAGTTCCCAGTATGGTTATTCATAATGGGTCTAATTTCATTATTAATTGTTTTCTTTCAATTGGAAGCTTGTGAACAAGACATTATCTTAAAGTAGATTCAAGGTTCATTTACTAACAAGTATGTTGAAAAAATAGGACCAAATATCTTGGTTATTTTTTCCCTTTTACTCATTCTAAGCTTAACTTCATCATCTTCTGATTGATAATGATCACTTGAGCTGGCCTCAATTATTCTTTTAAGTGAATGATTTTCTCTTATTTCTTTCAATGGAAACACATCTTTAAATAATGTAGTATTCTTTGATTTCATAATAGTATTAGGATAAATATCCTCAATGCTTAACTTGTTTAGAAGAAATTGATATGCATTACTATTATATGCATGTCCAATAAAAATACAATTCATAATTTTAGGATCCCTATACTTTGAGATATTCGTAGAAAGGTCTTCTACCTTTTTCACAATTTATATGGTGTCTATTTTGACTTCTTATTTTCGAATACTTTGTTGTGTATATAATTGACAATTAATCTTATTTTTGAATACTTTGTTGTGTATATAATTGACAATTAAAAATCTCCCATAGTTTTGAGGTTCACCAAAACTTATCAACATGATATTCATCATTTATTTTAATGTTTAGTTTTTATGTTCTGTAACGTCATTTTATTATGGTGAATAAGAAGTAGTAGTTAGGTGGATAATATCATTTTAAGAATATAATTCACTAAATAATGCTTCGTATTCTCCACCTTTATCACTTTATATTACTTTTATCTTCTTGTTAAGTTTATTTACAACTTCATTCTTGTAGTGTTTAAGCATTTTAAGAGTTTCATCTTTACTCCTAAACAAATAAGTATAACAATACCTTATGCAATTATCTATAAAAATAATATGATATTTTTTTTCGCCTCTTATTGGCACAAACTTTAAATTACCTATATACGAGTGAATTAAGTTGAGAGGTCCACTACTTTTTTTCAATTGTTTGAAAAGAAGGTTTTGTGAATTTTGATTTTATACAAATTGTACACTTATGATTTTTCTCAAAAATCATTGTTTGTAATAATTCATGGTTTATTCACATTTGCATAGAATTACAATTCACATGACATAACTTATCATGCCACACATCATAAAATTTAAACAAATAAGAAGAATAAACAATCTTATTATTATTGTTATTTTCATCAATGGTTACAACAGTCATTACATTCATTTTAATTAGGTCATTACAGAGATACCTTTTTTCCGCAAATATATCACTCTTAATGAATATACATTTATCACTTTAAAAAATAATCTTAAAAATATGTTTGCTCAACAATGAGCTAGACACTAAGTTTTTTCTAATGACAGTAACATGCAGTCCATATTAAAGGTGAGGACGTCATTTTTAGTATGACATTTTCAACACTTAGTACCATAGGGGTTTATGAGTTCTCCATGTATAGATTTTTTCATCCACTTTTTTGTAAGTTGGAAACATCCTCTTATCGATGCATACATGTCTTATAACATTAGTATCAACCAATTATTGCTTAGGATTACTGATCAAGTTGACTTCAGAAACAACATAAGACATGTTTATTTCTGAAATTTCATTAATGAAGTGATCAACCCTGGTGATTTTGGTTTAAACAATCTTTTTTTAGGGTTTCTAAGCTGACTTATATTTCTGCAATCTTTAACTATATGCTCAGTCTTGTTGTAAATAAAGCATTTGCCATTGAACTTCTTAGCAATTCCTTTTTTTGTCATATCAAGCCTTTTTTTTTTTGTTATGGGATTTTACCATTTGTTCCATGATATTTAATTTTAGGGCACCAAAGAGTTAGCTCTTCATTTGGATAACTTATTTTCCTATTATATCATAAACCTTAAAATGAGGTCTTCAATTTCCATTTCCCTGTACTTATGCTTAAAATAGTTCTTGAAATCTTTTCAAGATGGTGATAATTTTTCAATTATTGTAGCCTCTTGTAATGACTCACTTAAAGATATACCTCCAATATTTATATCATACAAGATGAGCTAAAACTCTTGAATTTGGCTCATTATGGTTATTGAATCAACCATCTTGAAATCTAAAATCTGTCCACTATAAGTTTCTTCATGCTAGCATCTTCAGCTTTGTACTTTTTGTCTAAAACTTTCTATAATACTTTTACACTCCTAATTGAATTATACACATCATAAATCATATTATCCAACTCATTCAAGATATAGTTCTTGCACATGAAATTAGTATGATTCCATGCATCTACAACCACCATAGTAGTAGGGTCAGATTCATTTTATGATGATTTTAGTGCTTTCTTAGTCAAGAGCCTTTCCAAGTTCAAAGTGGTCAGATAGAACAAAATCTTTTACCGCCACATCTTAAAGTTTAATTCAATTCATTGAACTTTTCAGGTTTCTCACCATGTTTAAAAGGTGATGGTGGAATCCTCACTGTCAAAGTAGTATTTGTCGAAGCAACACTAATTGACATAACCAAATCTTGAGTAGAAGACATGATATAATCTATAAAAAATTGCCAATAATATTTATAAATAAATATTTCAACTCCATAATAAGCAAGTAATAAAAAAAACTTGTAATAAAGCAACTGAATAAATAATAATATTTAAAATATACAAGATAAAATCAATAGTCATTTCTTTTCTTGGGTTACTAAGTTAAGCTTTATTTTGTTCATTGTAATTTGTTCAATTATCATTATTTCATATGTGAACTGTATCGTATATAAAAATTATATTGTGTGAATAATATTTTGACTAAAAAAATTTCTAGGAGAAATTAAAGGAGTCACAAACAATCCTGCTTAAAACTCAATTTTCTTAAATAGAACTTTCTAGATTATATCTATTCAACATACTAACTTTCTATATATGTGAACAATAACATATATGAGAACAATAACCAACAAGATAATTGTTGAAGTATGAAAAATAATTTTAAAATATAAACTATAACTTTAAAACAAAGATATACAACAACCTTTTATACAAAAAAAGAGTGGGATTATAAGAAATCAAAAGGTTATAGATTAAAGCATATAAAATTAAAATTAAATCTGTATATGAGAACATAAAAATTAAAAAAAAAAGTTAAATTATAACTTAAATTTTAAAAAAGTTAAAAACCTTTTTCATAATTAATTAATTATTATTATTATTATTATTATTATTATTTTCCACGAGACAAACTATGCAAAGTGAATGTGTGTATAAACCTTATGATTGTTGGCAAAATATGTTGTATTATATTACACTAGTGAGTAAATATGTTTAGTTTATCATAATAAGAGCATACAAAACATAAAAAATCATTCAAGACAAACATGCTTTCAATATAAATATAATAAAAAAAATACTAGCATGCATGCTAAGCATATACTCAAACTTGCAATATATATATAAGATCGAAGTCCTAACATGCAAACTAATAATAAAAATAACAATACTTAAATTAAAATAAAGAAATGTACTTCCTTGTTGAAACACTTTAAAGGAATGAAACTTTTATTGTTGTCAAGGATGAATCATTTGTTCTTAAAACTTTATTGTCTTTCACTTATGCAACTAGGATGTTTGCAATATATCTTTCAAGATTCCACAACATCGTCTTAGTTTAGATGCACTTATAAATAAGGTATTTGAATCAAAATAAAAAAAATCAAATATATCTTAATAAAGTATGAACCTAAATTCTAGATTTGAAAAAAAAAAAACCAAAGTATAAAAGAGAATAAAAACACTAAAAATGAGGTGAAAAAAAGAGTGAAAAAATCTGAAAACTATCCCTTCACATATTTTTATAGTAAATTTTGAAAGTTAAAAGATCAGAAAATTAATAAAAATTAATTATCATCAATATCAACCTTTGACTAGCCACTATAAATCAAGAATTAAATCTATAAAAATTAAAAGTTTTTTAAATAGGAAAATCAAGAATTCTTTAAAATTAATTTCTTATCTATCCATAATTTATTTAAATCATATTAATTAAATAAATTCCCAATATCATATATTGCATCGTTGATATCTTTTTAACAATTGAAGTGGTTTCATCTTTGTTTCATGCACTACAAAAAAAAGATTCGAGAGCGAAAAACTATAGAGAAAACTACTATAATGAAGAAAGAACCGGAAAAAAAATTAATCTGACATTTCTTATTAGATAATTAAATTTGAAGATAATTAAAAGAAAGTCAACTCCAATTAGTCAAATCTTATAATTATATAGTTTGTTAATATCATTAAATAATTAAAAATATATATTATATTATTAAAAAATGCATATTCTAAGTACTTTTTAAATTTATTTTTAATTTTAGTATATCAACCAGAACTAAAAATATTAAAAATAATTATCTTTAAATTTTGTTTTCTTTTTCAAATTTTGAACCCACAACATTTTGACTACATTAGTGATTTGTGATAGGTTGATGTAAAATGATTACGCTGAAGTCACTTATTTCCATTAATCATTATTATTGATAGATTATAATAAAAAAAGATTTTTTTTCTTTTCTTTTTTTTTTAAGAAAGATTTTGTAATAAAAAGTTGAAAAACATTGTAATTAATTTCAATCTGAGCTCATCTTTTCAGTTAGCAGTTAAGCGCGTATACAGGAAAAATAACAATACAATAACAGAGCAAATCCACAGCCACCCAGGCCCCACCGACAACAGCGTGCTCCTCCTCTTCCTCAAGATCTCCAAAACTCGTAAGTATGATCACGATGAATCAAAAAAATTAAATAAAAAAATATAATAATAAGGGGAAAAAATGAAGCATTATTACTATCATGGATCAAGGAGGAGAAGAGTGACCGTACACTCTCTTCTCATCGTAATCGCCATTTTCACTGGATTAGGCTTGCTAATTCTCACTCTGAAATCCGTTGATCCACCTGAACCTACTCGCTTTCTCCCAAATATCAAAGAAGAATCGAGCTCAAGCTCCTCCGCGGGACCGGTGATTGCGAGAAATATTGGAGGAGGAGGAGGAGGAGCGAAATCGTGCGCTACTGTTGAAGAAATGGGCGAGAACCTCAAAGGAGACCGTGTCTGGAAAGAGAGTCTAAGAGTCAGAAACATTATCGCCGACCACTTCTACTCAAACGGTACAGTTTCTCTTTCTTGAGATTTATTTATTTATATTTTGTTGAAAAATTGCTGCAACGAATTTGGGTGGCTTTGTTTGTTGGTTTCAGGGGTTTCAAGAGTGCGAGATCTTCCAGCAGAGCAGTTTTGCAGACACGGTTTTGTGTTGGCGAAAGCATCGGAGGCAGGTTTAGGGAATGAAATGTACAAGATCTTGACTGCTGCAGCATTGAGCGTAATGCTGAATCGTTCGCTGATCATTGGACAAACCAGGCATATTATTGGTTCTTTCTCTCTCAAGCCTTTACTTACCCTTTCTTTTTGCTGTCAAAATTATCACCAGTGGCTTGTATTGTTGGTGTGGTGATTGATGTTTTACTTTACTTTTATCCTTCAGGGGTAAGTATCCTTTTGGGGATTATATTTCGTATTCAAATCATTCCTTTACGATGCAAGAAGTTAAGCATCTGTGGAGAAGAAATGGTTGCGTAAAGAATTATCAAAGGCATTTGGTTATGAGGATTGATGATTTTGGGAAGCCAACGAAAACCAATGTGCTTTGTAGCAATTGGAGGAAATGGGACCAACCTATCATATGGTAAAATGAGAATTTCTCTTTATATTTATTTACTCATTCTTGGTGCTATTAGTTGATTACTAACTACTGGACTGCAGGTTTCAGAACACAACTGATGCTGTGGCCAGTCAATTTTTCTTGAAGAATGTACACCCTGAGATGAGGAATGTTGCTTCTAAATTGTTTGGACAGCCTGAACAACTCCAGGCGCGCCCAAATGTTTTTGGGGAGCTGATGAGAATTCTGATATCGCCTTCAGAAAATGTTGAGGAAGTGGTCAATTGGGTTCTTCATGATGGGGTGGATCCTGATATTTCTTTGCACATGCGGATGCTTATGAACAGGTATTGCTAAATAACTGTTTGTGAACTCCTGAATCGGAAGACATGCAGGCTTAACCCATTATGATTGATAAGATAATTGTTGCTCGGAAAAGATTTGCCCTGGAATCACCGCTAAAGCTTTAACTGAGTACTACATTATTTGAGCTAAATGTAGTGTTTAATGATCATTAGTAAGTGGTTTTTTTTTTTTTTTTTCTCAATAGCTTATTTTGGTGTATCTGGTGCATCTGGAAGTCCCTCAGATAAGCAATCACGTGATAAACTGCAACTTGAAAACAGAGATGCATCATCTACAGTTTTTGCCTGAGCAAAAACAAAGATATATGTGCATACAATTAGTGTGGATTTTGTTTAAGTAACATAGATTCGAAAAAAACAAATGATTTTCATAACATTGTGGACCATGAAATTGGAAATTCTTCTTCAAAAGACAGAAGTATGCCATGTATGTTAATATGCACAATTCAAAAAGACACAGACACAAATATTTGTATGCATGCAGACAAAAAAATATTCTTCGGATGCCAAGAATTATCTTGATGTACTTAGGATATAATTTGAATTTTGAACTGATTAGTGTCATTATGTGAGTTGGGTCCTATATTGCAGGTCTGTGAGAGCTCCACAGGCAGCATTGAACTGCATCAGGAGAGCTCTGCGCAAGCTACACCAGATTTCAAGACCTAGAGTGGTTTTAGTAACAGATACCCCCTCTTTTGTAAAAAGCATTCTTCCAAACATAAGTGAATTTGCAGAGGTAATTAACTCACTATGTCAGATCATGTTGTCAATGGCAATTCTTCACTCGTGATATTAGAATACATGCCATCTATACATGTTCTTTCGAAACCTTTGTTGTTCAATAATCAGCTTAACCTTATTAAAGTGTTAACCTTTTGTTATTCATACCCACCTCCTCTGATGCTGATAATTGAACAATAAAGGTTTCAAACCTCTATTGCTCCAGAGGTGTTTGGGACTATACATGCATGGTTAATTGCACCACTACTGATTGAGTTGATTCAAAATCTTGAGATAGCATCTTTCAAACGTTTAAAACCTTCCATTTCATGTGATCTCATTCAGATGTACCTTTTCAGGTTCTCCATTTTGATTATAAGCATTTCCAAGGAAATATCTCCCGCGCTGTTAATACATCCCATAGTTTAGAATTTAGGGTAAAGGATTGGGGCCCTGCACCCAGATGGGTTGCATTTGTGGACTTCTTCCTTGCTTCACGTGCGAAACATGCTGTTGTTTCTGGGGCTCACAGGCGTGTTGGGACTACATATGCCCAGTTAATTGCAGCACTGGCCGCGGCCAACCACCTTGGTATTCTTTTACTCATGATTCCTCAATCTAATATATTTATTTGGGCCATCCTTCTAAATGAACTCTTCTGTAACTTAATGGTTATTTCTCTTTGCAGGAGAAAACTCTAATGGTTCCAGTTTTTCGTTCTTAAGCAGCTTCCAAAGTAATTTGCTAGCAGATGGTTTAAGGTTACAGGTTGGCTGGGGACATGTTTGGAACAGGTTTGCTGGTCCATTGAGTTGCCAAAACCAGTCCAACCAATGTGCTCACACGCCACTTCTCCCTCCAGCTTGGTGGGATGGTCTTTGGCAATCTCCTATTCCACGTGATATCCGTAGGCTAGAAGCTTTCGGTATCAAACTATCTGGTTTTGGCACAATTGATGAAAAATATCTTCAGTCATTTTGCAGTTCAAAGAAAAATACGGTGAACACTGCATTAATTTTGTAACGGTTTTGTTGGATTCCATTCTTATAGTTGAGGAACTCAGTAAAGAGATCCAGAAGGCAAGATTTGATGGAGCTTGTCAATGTACTAGAGAGCATCAAGGAGAAAACACTGAAATGTATTAAGATGATGGAGCTTCTTAGGCACTAGAGAAGAATCTGAGCTTTTTTTCCCCACGGAATCAATTGATAGTTTGCTTTGAAACAAATCTAAGAAAATTCTCTTTATTAAAGAGAAAAAGGGACCGTCAGAAAATTCAGTAATTCACTAAAATGGTTTCATCAATGTAATAATAAATGATATTTAAGTAATACACTAAATTGGTTTCATCAACATAATAATAAATGATGAAGTCATAAAATTCTTAGACTGAATTCGGTTTTTCACGAATGTGTCTTGGGCTAGAATATAATTAGCCTGAATGCGGGTTTTTCTATGGCTTGGTTATTCTTTAAAAACAAGTTCT
>Ga0325410_1006702_pt1 | contig 12635 bp, 3 predicted proteins | sample PopdelMetagenome_16_FD_206182 | JGI IMG/M metagenome (GOLD analysis project Ga0325410, IMG submission 206182) | Populus deltoides microbial communities from Bellville, Georgia, United States - Xylem-PdIQD-R3 | ecosystem: Host-associated > Plants > Phyllosphere > Stem > Wood/Secondary xylem... | reverse complement strand
TGTGATACGCTATCATTTTAAAATATGAGAAATTAATTTGTATATTAAAATTTTTAATTTTATTTTTTATATAAAAATGATATCCATGAATAATGATAAAATCTCATGTTTATGCATAAGGAAGGAACACAATTTACAAAATATTTAATAATCTTATATACATGAAAGGAAAAAAAAAAGAAAAAGGAATCAAATCTGATAACTCTATTTCCAAGAGAGCTTCATGAAAATGGCAAAATGATGTCAGGATAGTCAACCCCCCTCGTCCCAATTTCAGGTTATCTGGTGAAGGCTGCTTAGAAGAGTAATGTTGTAACAACGGTTGTTTTATAAATATTTTTATTTAAAAATATATTAAAATAATATTTTTATTTTATTTTTTAAAATTTATTTTCAATATCAACATATAAAAAATTTTAAATATATAAAACAATAATAATTAAAAAAAAATAAAATTTTAAAAACCTTTTTAAAACAAAAAAAACAAACAAACAATCTTTGAATAGAAGCGGTTTGGCTATGCGTTAGCGTTCGCGTTTCTTCAAAAACACATGAAATGACCGTTTGGTTACAAATGGTTAAACAATCAAAACACATGGGTCCCGCCATTTATATGCGGCAGGAGCACGATTTTTCAAAAGCGGTAAAATACTGTTTTTTTACAAGTTTCAACCTGTGAAACACGCATTGTTCAGTGAATTGCACTATTCATGTTAATAGTGCAATTCACTTTGCACTGTTCACGTGCTTTTTAAAAAAAAAAACTAGTTTAGAGTGAACAATATTTTTTTTCCTGAAAAACTAGTATATAGTAAATTAAATTCACTCGCACTGTAATATCAATTTTATACATGATAATATTTTATCTGATTTTATTACACGCTCACAAAATTATGAAAATTGTAGTTCTTATTGGCTGAATTTTGTATGCAATGGAATTATAAATAGTTTAACGGAATAATAAAAAATATTTTATATCAAGTATTATTTATTTCATGATGTAATAAAGGAGTTAATTCTACTCTATTTAAATTTAAAACCATTAATATTAATATATATATATTTTAAAATTATTTTATAGCCTCAATTTCAAAAGCATTCTTAACCAAACTCATTAAATTACTTTTTCTTTAACCTCAATTTCAACCACAGTTTTAACCAAACACCTATTTTTTCAAATCAACTCAACCAAAAGTACTTTTTATAAAATAACTTTTTTTAAACTATAACCACAACAGCTACCGCAATATCAAACACACTCTATATTTCCTTCAACCGTGGCCTAGGCCTAGCCATGTGGCATAAGTTGGCCACAGACACGTGTATATTCCACGGCTAAGTTTTCAAAAGCTTAACAAGGTTTACGCGGAGGGGAGACTGGCGGTGCAAAATTACCTTGGAGGTTAAGGATTCTAAGTTTATAAATACTCTTTCTTTCTTTCTTTTTTTCCAAACCACAAATTAATCGTGACTGAAACTCCAGTCTCAACCATGTTTAATATTACTTCCTCCTTTTCTTTTCTTTTATCTCAAAACCGAATATGCTACTATAATATTGTTCGATTTTTTTTTTTTGAAGTGATTGACAATGTTTTTATTATATTTATAAAGCCAGATTTAGGGCAAATTTCAAATCTTATATCAAGAGAGTCAATCCATTAAATTATCCTCTTTAAAAATATAGCTGCGATTATTTTTTAAATTATATTTGATAGCAACGCATCAAAATGATCTAAAAATATATATAAAAATTAATTTGAAGTAAAGAAAAAAATAAAAAAATTTAAATTTTTTCAAAAATGCTTTTGAAATATAAAAACAAACAGGATAAATAATAAAAAATAATAATTCATTACCCTCGTTTAAATACAATCATCTTAGGACATTAGATTATAAATTTTCTTTAACACTCCTCCCTATCTCCCAACCTTCTTTTTCTTGTTGTAAACAAGTTAAATCCAAATCATAACCTTTCATCCCAAAATTACTCCAAATTCTCCTCTGTTTTTTTTATTATTATTATTTTAAGAGCTCTCGTCCTTTTAATTCTTATATTGCCACCTTAATAAATACCCTTGATCTCCACCAACCTCTATTATCTCTAACGTATTTCTTGTCAAATCTAAAAATAATGTCTCTTTCATCTATTTATTGCTCTATTTCTCCCATTTCTTTTTTATTTTGATGGTGAAAAGTGAGTTTTAGTTCAATTTTTCTTGATATCTTACTTTAAGAACCTTTTTTTTTCTTTCTTTGTGGGTTTTGTTTATCTTAAATGCTTCAATGTTGTGCTTAATGTAACTTCAAAGTTTAAGAGTACACATAAAAGTTTGAAAGTTTGAGCAACAAGTAAGGTCAATCCTAGAATTTCACCGAGTTTTACCTGGTCAACCAGGTCACGAGTCAACCTAGATTTTAGGCTGAGTCAACTCCTTGTCTTATTTTTTCTTTAACCCAAATTGGTTGAAATCTCGGGTCAATTGAGTCTAAATTTGACTTCTTAAACCAGTTTGAGTTTAATAATTAAGGTTTTTATGGTGTCTAGTAAAACGACAAGTGTTTTCAAAATTTTATTGTATCTTTTGAACAAAACTCAAATAGTTATGATGTATGACTATTTGCAAAACTATAAACAAATATGCAATGTTTTCTTTTATTTGTTTCTCATAAAAAAATTAAAGCAATTCTTGGCATCGTTGTATAATTATAAAAATTCTTTTTTTCTCTAATCTAATAACATTTTTTTTTAATGAAAACGAATGGCACTTTAAAAATAATGTTATTTCACATGGAAAAGACAAACAAATTTCAAATTCTTTTAATACTATTTACAAGGAATTTATACAATGAATATTAAGGGTGTTCATGATTTGGTCTGATTCAATTTGGGTTCCAAAATCCAACCAAATCAGGAGATGTTATTTCTTGAGTATATATCTCATACCAAACCAAAAACCAGTTCAAACCAAACTAGTTTGATTAAGTATAGGTTAGTTTTTTTTGGATTAAAAACCAGAAAACCCAACACCTATTAAATGAGATTATTTTTGGTTTTTTTAAATGAACCTATATTAAATTGGACTTTAGTAATTTCTAGTTAAGTTTTGTTCTTTATAAGCTTTTTAAGCAAACTTTTTTTTATTAGGCTTTTTGACAAAACCATCCCAACTCCATTACTAAATTGAAAATTAAAATTAACAAGAATCCAATTAGACATTTGCATTTTTTTTCCTACAAGGCGAATTCATTACACTATACAATATGCATGATCAAATTTGTGTTGCTATAACTCTATTGAGCCTTCTACTTTTTTTTTTTTTATAGGTGTATATAAGAATAATGTTTTGGTCCAATAAAAAAAAACCATACTATAGAGACTAAGAAAACATGGACAACTCAAGTTAATAAAGGTTCATACTAGAAATAAGTAAATACATTAGCAACAGATAAGCAAATCTAATACAAAAAAAATCTAGATTAGCATAAATTTAACAAAAATATCTATCACAGTTTGAAGTAAAACAATCCAGTAACAGTAGAAGTTAGAAAGTCAATAACAATAAAAGTCAAAATATCATGCAAAGTTAATGCTATAAAAACACCCTAGCAAATTAGCAATAAACTAGATTTTGATTAGTAAAAGAATTAACAATGCAAAATTATAAGGGAATGAACAAGGTGAAGTAAGTCAATTGGCTAAAATAATTATATTCCATCATTTCACAAACATCACCAACAATAGTTACAATCATTATAGAATATCAACTTTTATCAAATTCTGCAAAATCATAAATTAAACATGTTAGATTAAATATATTTAAAGAAATTATAATATAAAATAACAAATTTTAAATTTGTAAGACAAATCATCTAACTCAATTATATTAGAATTTTCAATATAATCCATGAAGGCTCTAATGTTAATTGGAATTGATGTTAAATACAACCAATTTTGATTTAAAAAAAAAACTGCTTGCACTATTGATAAAGAAAAAAATGGATATAATATACAACCGTTAGTGCTGAAGGTTGCTTCAGAAAAAAACAAATAGTAGATACCGACATTTCTATCATATGTGCTGCCTTAGAAAATATCTTATATTTTATAACATTACAACTTTATCAAACTAAAATATCTAATTTGGAATCATTAGGATCATTAAAAGCATCATCTAAATACCTCTCAATCTTTTTTTTTTTTCTCTCCACATCATCTTCCTCATTTAAATGTTTTTTAAATTGAAAAGTCAAGTCATTTGACATATCATATATCATAATCGAATCAACATTAACATCATGTTTATTTCTATTAATTTCAGCATCATGCATAATCTCTACTTCCTCATCAATTTTCATATAATACTCATACAACCTTAACAAAGTATCTGTAACTTTCTTTGTAAAATTTTAGTATTTTCAACATCATATAATCGTCCAGAACAAAATCTTATATATTTCAATTTGAAACGTAGATCTAACACAAGAGCTCATACAATAAAATTTTTTTTTTATCTTCATCCCCTCAATATTTCTGATACTTTATCATAATATTCTTAGTCATTTCACCTAAAACAATATCTTCATTTCTATAAAGTTGAGATATGTTTATATGCATGGAAATCAATTTATGACAGAAAGAATTAGATGTCATATACAGGAAGCCAGGAAATTTAATTATAAGTGTAAAATAGTTTCAAGCACTTCACAAAATATTTAACATTTTCCTACTTTTCTAAAATATAAGGACCTAATTTTTTTTTTTATCTTCCCTTTGAATCAACCTTAAAGTAACTCAAATACCTAGAATCAATTTCTTTTAACCTCATAAAAAACCACCTTAAATTTCTTAGTAGTTTCTAGTATCATACACATTGAGTTTTATCTACTTGTAGCATCCAAATGAATTGATTTTCTACTCCTAATTTTCAACCTCTTTGCACATTGATTAAATACGATTTGCATAGAAGGAGAAAATCTAACAAATCTTATTACATTCCTAATCTTAACCACAAACTCATCAATATCTTACAATCTCACAAATACAATAACTTAACAATATGTGCATGATATCTAACATGTATGAACTCATTTGACAAGATATTAGTTGCTCAAACCATTTATTACTCTCTTTAAATATTTAACAATCAAATTATTTGAACTTGTATTGTCTATTGTAACCATTAAAATCTTATCAATTTCTCATTCTAACAAGAAACTCTCGATCGTTTATCCAATTGTTTCACCCTTATGATTAGAAACTTGATAAAAATTTATAATTCTCTTATTCAAGTTCCAACTATTATCAATTTAACAGGTAGTTAAACACTTAAAATTAATATTTTGGATTGATATACAAGTATTTGTTGTTAAACATACTCGTTAATCTCTAAGAAGTTTCTTTAATTTTACCTTCTTATATATACATATATGTTTTCAAATAATCTCTCAAAATCATAAAATGACAAGGAACATTAAATTTTGGTTGCATTAACCGACAAAATGACTTAAATTATTAGTTCTTTATAAAGTTAGAAGGCGGCTCATCAAGTATAATCATTTTTGTCATGGCTTTCCGACACTCATTATAATTATAACATATTGTCTTAATAATCACCAAATCTTCCTCTCCCTTATTATCCCTCTTTATTTTAGGCTTAGGTTTTAAAACCAAAGTTTTTTTTCGTTTGATCAATCATAAGAGAAATTTTTTTGCATACACCTAGACAACTCCACATATTACATATCCCATTAAGTATAGTATGACCAGCATAGTCTTTTTCATAATATATAAATACAATTTGAGGAGTTTTAGGACACCATATTTTTAAAAGTGATCCTAAATTTAGAATGTTTTTTTTATTAGATCTAGAAGGTGGATGTTATTACCTTTAGTATTACTATTTGTACTAGAGGTAGTAACTAGAACAAGTGAAGGATTGGGTTCTAAACTTGAAGGATTTGATTCTTTTAGTGTAGGATCTTTTTATTATCCATCAGGAATAAAAAACAACAATCATAATATGAATCAAATGATGATTAATTGTAAGTTTAATAAAAACTATGGAAAAAAGTTATTAAAAGGTTAGGAATGTTAACACGGTACTAAAATGCTCGTAGAAATAACCATAGTTTTGAAACCCGACCCGGTGGTCGACCCGGTCTAATAATCGGGTCACGGGTCAGATGGGTTGACTCGGGTTAACCCGGGTCAACAAAAAAAAAGGAGCCAGAGAGAGAGATAGAGAGAGGCACTTTTTTCCTATGGCATATATCTATCCCTCTATTTATATTCTAACTCCCCTCTCATATACATTAACAGCTTGTTAATAATAGGTGTTAAATTTTAACACAAATTACCCACTCTCTCTCTGTCTCTCTAGCTCCAATGGAAGCCTCGACAAAATCCTCCACAAGAATTCAAAGGACCCCAAGCCCCAAGAAAGGATAAGGGTCGAGATTAGGGCACATTTGATGGAGAAGCTGCTGGAGTGCGTTTTCAAGCAGGGGTGCCCTGCTGCTGCTATTGTGAAGAAGAAGAACAAGAGCTCTTTTTTGTGAGAATATGGCAGCTGAGGTGAGCTCTTTAGTAAGGCTTTTGAGTAGATACACAGATGATAGGAACATTGTGGTGATTCTGTAGAGAGCGAATCTCAAGAATTGGACGTCGATTTGCAAGTGCCAAGTGGATGGGAAAAGCGCTTGGACTTGAAGGTAAATTGGTGTTCTCATCTAGGTTCCGTTTGTTTCTTGAGAAAATATTAAGGAAAAGAGCATTGAAAGGGTCTTAAAATATTATAATGATCATCCTAGTCTTTTGATGTTTCATGAGATCATCGAAACAGAGTTTTTAATACTCAAGAAGAGATTTTATATGTTTTTCATACCTACTAAAATTATTATTTTTTCTTCTTTTCATTTTCTTTGAATTGAAATTTAAGGGTTTTACAATTTCTTTCTGTTGGTGCGAAGATATTTTTTTATTAAATGATTTACTTTGAAATCCCCTGCTCTTTGATATCCTCAGTTTGGTTTCTGAGAAAATGTAGAAATAGGAAATGAGAGTCCAAAACAACGTGGTTTCACGTCCATGTATATTTTAAAAAAAAAGAGAGGCCGGGTCTCAGCCGGGTTTACCCGGGTCACCGGGTTCCAGGTCGACCCGTCGGATTGATCAGGTTTTGCCGGGCCAACTCCCCAGCGGTTTTTTACTTAGACCCGGACCGGTCCCAGGACCGGGTCGGCCGAGTCCCGGGTCGAACCGCCGGGCCAATCTGGGTTTCAAAACTATGGAAATAACAAATACCATTTAGTCATACTATCTCATTAAACCAGGTGAAGTTAATATGTATTAGATAAATGCAACAATAATAATGTACCTTATAAGAAATGAAACCCATCTCTCTCATATGCTAAATTTTATCAGTGAAAATTGAAGCTAATTCTTACATTCAAATCCAAAATAATAGAGGGGTGGTGAAGAAGAAGAATTATACATATTATTCAAAACTAACATGATTTTAGGCATTCTATTAAATTAGATAATTACAGAATCACTAATAAAAAAAAAGACATCATTTCATGCATTACATAAAAAAATCCATAATGATTTTTTGCATTGATTTTGATTTTTTTTCGGACCCATGTTAGGTTCTTGTCATCAGAATAATATGAAGAGATCAGAAATCTCTTTTTTGCATTCTTAGCAAGTTGTATATTAAGAACAATAATATCATTCCAGATTATTGTTAGCCAAGAAACTCAAGTTATCAAGAATAACCCCATTAACATTTTCAAATATTAACAGTAATGTCAAAAAGAAAGGTAAACATTAAAATCAATGGACTCCTCGTTCCATGACTCAAGAACTAGATGCAACAATGGCAACTTAAATGTTACGAGAAAAGAGAATTTTACACCTTATAAGCTCAATGTAAACCCCAAATCTCAAATCTTTCAAGCTCAATAACTAGGCCCAAATCAAAATCAGTCTTATTGTATTTCTTCAATTTAGATCTCATAAAAATTGATAAGAGATAGGAGAAAAAAAATTACAGTTAAATTACATGAAATACTTAAAAAAAGGAAATGCTTTAGGGTTAGGTTAAATTTCTATTTATACCTTTTTTTAAGTTGGTTCACATTTGGTCTGATCCGTTCTGGTTTACATGGTTTTAGTTTCTAAAATAAAAAATGAACCAAACTGAGTGTTTTTTCTGTTTTCTCTAAATAGGTTTTTCAATTTTTCTCCTAGTTTAGTGTTTTTGATTAATTGTTTTTTTGGTTTTTATGGTTTTCTTAGTTAGTCAATGTTTTTAACACCCTTAGTGAATACACTATGTTTCCATACCTTTTTTCTTCTTGTTGTAATGAAGACATTAATTTCAGACTTTAACCGTATCTAATTGAGATTGTGTTTGGTAATGTTGTTCAACCTGTTTTTAAAAGTGTTTTTCACATTGAAAAAAAAAATCAAATTAATGCTTTTTAAGTGTCTTTCAATTTTTTTTATATGCTTATGTTAGAAATATAAAAAAAATAACATTTTGATGTATTTTCAATTTAAAAATATTTTTAAAAAGTACCATGCACCGTATCACCAAACATGCATTGCATGTCCTAAATCAAAACTCTCGAAGTGCACGACCTCCTGTACTTCATAAACAAAAAAAATAGACCTTCGACTAGTGATGGTCACGAAATAACTCTGCGTAAGACCCTTTATACTCCATATTACCTCAGTGTTATGATTGTCTGACATATAAAATAGTATTGATTATGTGACTTTTCCTCATTCTTATAGGCTTAGAGGAATTGTATATAGACTTAGATGGATTAACATATTTTGTTTTTGTATGTATTTTGATAAACTTTTTAATGGATCAATATATTTTGTTTTTGTTTTTATTTTATTTTGGTTTCTCATTTAGAGGAACTAGAGACCGAGTGGTAACCCAACATCCTTGGGATCGGCCAAGCATTCAACCCAATCATGTATGGATCTGAAGATCTGCTAGACTTAGCTCTCCTAAGCTCGGCTAAGCATTGAGCCCAATCATGTATGAGTTTAGCGATCTACCAGATCAAACTCTCTTGGGCTTAGCCAAGCACTGAGTTCAGGCATGAATGGGTTTGGCGACTACCAAACCCAACTCTCCTAAACTCATGGGTTTGGCGACTACCAAACCCAACTCTCCTAAACTCGACCAAGAGCTGAGCCTAATTATGTATGGGTTTGAAGATTTGCTAGACCCAGCTCTTTTGAGCTTGGCTAAGAACATAACCCAATCATGTATAGGTATGATGATTTGTCAGATCCAACTCTCGTGAGCTTATTTAAGTGCTGAGCCCAAACATGTATGGCGCCCATCGATTTACTAAACCCAGCTCTCGTAGGCTTAGCCGAGTGTTAAGTCCAAGCGTACAAAGATATTTTCTCTTTGATCAAGTGAGATACATTTTTTCTCTTAGACAAAGAAGATGATGGGTTATAAAGATCCAATGAAATCCTTAAAAGAGAAGGTTCTCGATCTCCATTCTTCACTGTATATTTATTTTAAGAGTCTGTCTCTAAAATATCATTGTATTTTCTCTTAAAAAAATCTTTTTGTAGGTACCAAGTACTAGCCACCTTGGCTAAAAAAAAAGAATTAGATTGTTAGAACCATAAAATTAACCGATTATCCAACACATGAGTCTTAAGTTACTTGTATTATCATCACTTTCTTATGCCCTAAATTACGAAAGTCAACTTCCTATCATGTAGTCAAAATCTGAAGGACAGGTGGAAGACAATAAGTGGTCCAGTTGAATGATTCCTCTTAATGCAAGAAGATGGAGCCACTTCCATGGAAAATTGAACATGCCAGCTCTTGATTAATTATAAAGTTCCAATCATGCCTTAAGGGGTGGTGTCCGTTGTAACGGGCGATTTGGTCTGCCCACGGAACGACTTGGGTGCCCACAATGGTTGACACTCGACACATTTTTACTAAACTGGGATTGGACGACGCAAGGGCTGCTTCACTTCTAATCCTTAATTACTAGGCGGAGCCCACGCGTCACAAAAAGAAAAGGAAGTGGAAAACCGCACCAAAATCCCATCATTCATGTATATCTGCGCAAACGTATACACAAATACATATTATTAACTAATTAATTAATTAAAAGAACTTAAAATGTGTGGGGAATTTAATTCACTGTAGTTTTTTTTTTTTTTTGCCGCCTCTCATATTTCACTATAAATTATAACAATGTCATTTTTTTTATTTTAATACTCAAATTTTTTTCTTTTTGATTTGATATTTTTATGATTAATTGTTTATGATATGTAAAAAAAAGAGAAATTTAAAATAAAAAACCAAAGTGAAAAATATAGGAAACTAGATGGCCATTTACAAATTGGTGCTAAAAGTCTTCTTTGGTCCATCTACTATCTTGTCAATTTCTTTTTAGCCCCTTAATTTTTGAAAATTTTGTTTCAATATATATCTTTATTTTGTTTAATTTTTAGTTTTTGAGTTTGAGAAAATAAAATGAAAATCATTAAATTATATAAAAAAAAGATAAAAAATCACTGGTGGGCCAGATTTCAACGAAAAGAAAAATCAATCTTAATTTCAAAGAGTTGTTTTCAATAAAAAAAAAATATATTATATGTTTTCCAATCTTTAATGTGCATGAAAAAGATAGATTATAAGTATGGGAGTTTTTAATTAAAGTTGATTATTGGTTTTTTAACCAATTGTTGGCAAATTTAAAGCCATAAATGGTTCTATTTATGTTTTTCAGCATTTTTAGGTCTTTTGGAATAAAAAATTGTTGAAATTGACTTTTTTTCTCCAAGAAGTTGAGAAAATCCGGGATTTTTAATTTCTTTTTAAATTTACATTTTTTAATCCAAAAAGTTAAAAACCTAACTTTCTAGCCACCTAAAATATCACCTGCTCAGCTAGAGATGAAAAGTCATCTAGTTGTTCTTATTAAAACAAAAAAAAATTGGATGCATAATGCCTCGTCTGCCCCCACCTTAGCAAAAAAACATAAAAAATAAAATGAGCAATTGCGCGGGCCTGCCCACCTTAAGACCTATAAGAACAATAACTGGGCCAACTTGGAGCTTTAAAGGGCTGGCATCTCCAAGGGCCTGAACTGTCAGTAAGGATCACTTTCCTATCAAGGTTTCGACTATGAACAGCCCAGCCGAAATGTTTTTCAAGCATCGACTCCCCCTTTGAATTTTCTCTTATGTTTGTTCTGGGTCTGGCTATTCGCATTCATTTCCTCTGTTTTAAATTTGGTCAGTCGCTCTCTGTGTTTTTTGATTTTGTCTGGTTTTAAAGCTAGCCTATTAGACCTTGTGTCCTTTGATTTTGTTCAAAATTAGAGAACACAAGGTCTGATTGACCCCAATTAAGAATAATTGAAGGGTCTGAAGGACTGCCTTCCAAGCGCTGATATCTGACAATCCTAGACAACCTGTGGACTGTATGCACTTTGAGAGAACCAGAAAGCAATCAAACACTCTTTTGGTGGTCATGTCCCTGTCAATGTGCCCTTACCAATTGCTACCGGCCACATGCATAGCTCTCACTGGCATTCTGGCTCTAATACGAACAATGCTAGAGCCTAAAGCCTGAAATTTAGAGTCCTTAGAGACGATCTTCACATGCTTGAAGGAATGGTGTTTGTCTCATGGAGTCATGGGTGTTCCAGTCTTGTCCTTGTACAAACACTTGTCCATATTCATAAACGTAAGGCCAGCATGGTAGTGGCAGTGGGGCTGCCCTTTTTTGGGCATCAACAGCTTCTATTTCCTGTCACATGGAGCCCAAATCCTGATCACAGTGCTTCGAAGCTTACACTCTGGCCCTGTGCATGGTACAAGTGTTTGTTCTTCTCGCTTGTTAGCACGGGCTTTTGATTTGTTATTTATGTTCTCACCATTATGCGAGCTAGTTATCCTTGGAGTACAGGATACAAGGATAGAATCAAGCTCAAAAACCAAGCATGCTTAAAGTGGCGAAGGGTCATCTACCTTTTCTTGGAGCTTTGCGGGTAATGAAACAGATGAAAAGCAAGCACCCCGAGGTAAATACTTTGAAAAACACATCAATGCTTGAGATCATGTTTTTTTTTTTTCTTTTTTTCTTTCTTTCCCATTTGAGATAATTTGCCCTTGAAAATACAATTTTAACCATTAAAACTTGGGACCTCAATTTCACTTGAAAGTTTTTTATTCGAGCTCTGAAAAGGATGGAATGAAATTTTATTAAAAAAAAGAGTTTTCTGTATCATATAGTTCAAGATTCATAGAATATTCATGTTCCATAAAAAAATAAAAAAACAATATATAATCTTGACCTTGAACTGAGAATTAAATAACATAAAATATATTTGCAATTCAAAAAAGATTTCACCCTTGATTTTCTCATCTTAAATTTACTAGAGTAAGTTTAAATCCCTCTTGGAAATTAGGATTTTCAAATGGATTCAAAGAAAAAGCTGGGGGTAGATAACTCTTACAGAAAAGAAAACCTTATTATAATGAAATAAAGAGTACTTAATTCAACGAGAACATTTTTCTTTTGGTAGAAACCTTTTTCTTTCCCCGCCCCTCCTTTTAATAAAAAAAAAAG
>Ga0325410_1006701_pt1 | contig 12637 bp, 5 predicted proteins | sample PopdelMetagenome_16_FD_206182 | JGI IMG/M metagenome (GOLD analysis project Ga0325410, IMG submission 206182) | Populus deltoides microbial communities from Bellville, Georgia, United States - Xylem-PdIQD-R3 | ecosystem: Host-associated > Plants > Phyllosphere > Stem > Wood/Secondary xylem... | reverse complement strand
AACATCAACATCAACATCAACATCAACATCAGTCAACTCCTTTTCATTGCGAAACATAACAAACTCATCAATGGTTACATACCTGCTAGTAATAAACTTAAGTGACTCAGGATCAACACACCACAATTGATACTCCTCCACCCTTTATGCATAGCCTAGGATTATGCATTTCCTTTCTCTCCACCTAAGTTTATATTCCTTAACATGAGCATAATTAAGACAACCATATACTTTTAGTTTAGACTTATTAGCAGTAGAACCAGACCATACCTTATATGGAGTCTTCAACTCTAAAACTATTAATGGAGATTATTCATCAGATAACAAGCCATGTTAATTGTTTCAACTTAAAAGTCTTTTGACATTTCAGCTTATGAAAACATACAATGTGTTTTTTTTCCAAGAGTGTTCTGTTTATACATTTTAGAACCCTATTTTGTTTTGATGTATTAATAATAGTGCAATGTCTAAAAATTCCTTCATTCTTGCAAAACTCATGAAACTCATATGAGAAAAATTTCAAACCATTATCAGTTCTTAAACGCTTGATCTTCTTACTAGTTCGCTTCTTAATCATGGTTTTCCATTGCTTGAAGGTAACAAACACATTACTCTTTTTTTTTTCCAAAAAATACACCCAGACCTTTCTAGAGTAGTCATTAATAAATGTCAATAGATATTGTGCTCCTCCTTTTAACATAATCGGAGAAAGACCCCAAAGGTCAAAATAAAAATAATCCACAATACCTTTAGTACATTGAATAGTCATACTGAATTTCACGCTACATTGTTTATCATAAACACGATACTCACAAAAATCCAATTTACCTCTTTTACAACCATATAACAAATCTCGTTTGTTTAGCTCTACCACCCCCTCTCATTTATATGTCCTAGTAACATGTGTCATATATGAGTAAAAGCATTATATGAATCAACTACATGTGATACACTAATTGAATCAATAACTATTAAACCTTGAAGATGGTAGATGTCATTAACCAACTTTCTTTTCATCATGATAAAATCACTCTTACAAATCATCAAAATTCTATCTTTAGCAAAATAATTATAACCTTGGAGATCAAGAAAACTCAAATAAACAAAATTCTTTTTCATCTTTAGAACATGTTGAACCTCTAGTTTTCTAACAATGCCATCATACATCCAAATTTGAGTTGTGCCCATACCAATAACAGAAAGTCCTTTATTGTCTCTTAATAAAACAATACCATTAACAACAAGTATTAAACTAGATTTTATTAGAGCAAATATGAAATGTGCAAGCTGAATCAAGAATCCACCCATCACCTAAACTACCAACAGACATAGCAACAACACTTTCAACATCATCAGAAATTTCCCCTTAACCAGTAATATCTTTAACATCAAAGGCTTTCCCTTTCTTTCCCTTATCTCTTCACTTATGATAGTTCTTCCTAAAATGCCATACTTCATAACAATCACAACATTTTTTTAGACTTTTATTTTGATTTAGATTTGCCTCTATTACTCGAACCACTCTTATTATTTATTTTACCCCTCATAATCAATCTCTCTTTTATGATCATCATTATGACGCTCTAACACTTATTTTCTCAACTCCTTAGAATTTAAGGAAGCTTTGACATCTTTTAAACTAAGACTATCTCTTCCCTACAATAAAATATCAACAAAATGATTATAAAATTAAGGTAATTAACACAATAAAATAAAAACATAGTCCTCGTCTTCAAACATAGTCCTTTAATGTGCATACCTTCTTTCATCTATAGAGTATACAATCAATGCTTTAGATACAATTAGTTCGTTGTGGATTTGATTATGTAAAGAGTTTCAAACTGTGTCCATAATCCAACAACTGTAGTCTTATAGAACCTCATTAGACCAACAAAGTTGAATATGACTATGTACCCGTTCCATGAGATCAACTATGGCCTTCCTGGTGATGGTGTGTGGGCTTCCCAAGCCCCCACTAGAGAGTGGTTGCATTGGAGTAAGAGAAGTATATTGCTTCTCTAGTATTGATGTAAATATGATAGACTTTTATAAGACTTTTATACACTTAATGAGGAGAGAGTAGGATCCAAAACGAAACTGAGCCTATAGAGTTTAAGCTCTTTTTCTAAGTTGAGCCCATGAGAGCTAGGCTATTCATCTAAGTTGAGCTCATGGGGGTTGAACTTTTCCCCTAGGCTAAGCTCATAAGTGGTTTTGTGTAGGTATATTATTCGAGACCATGTGTTTTGGCTTGTTAAATCTAGGTTTATCTCTTTAGGCAATGATTTATGACAAGCACATCTGGTGGTTTCAAAGTGAGGAATTGTGTCTTTGATATTTCAATGCGGTAGCGATGCTAGCTCTAGCGCTCACAGTCCGCTCATGTTGTCGATAGTTAAAGTTGAAAGGGACATGATGTTTCATGATTGGTTAATAATTGAATTCATTTTCAATTGAGAACCACCATTTGTCAAATTAATTAAAATTAATTTCATGATAATTGAAACTGATTTTGGAAGAAAAGAGTAAAATGTGAAGGACAATAGTGTTTATATATCTCGGAACCAAATAGTTGTATTTGTTCTAATTAAATTGTAACCGAAGAGATCTCTATAGTATTATTAAACCTAATCATGTCATTAGCATTTGGCAAGTTATTCTATCCTGAATTTTGGAAGCGGCAGATGCATTACATTGGTTCTTGTGATTCACGAGTATTGGTGCACCACGCGTTCCATGCCATGATATGTTGAACCTATTTGATGTGTCTTTACTCTCTCTTTTACAGCATGGGATAAACAATCATGGATATGGGGAAGTTGAAATTGTTGTAGGAAAATACACACACACACAGATACATACATACATACATACATACATACATACATATATATATATATATATATATATATCAACTCATTATATTCACCTAGCTAACCCTTGAACCAAATATTTGAACAAGGAATAAACTGTGGAAACATGGCATCTTTTGATGTTACATACCGCCTTCACTGAAAATACTCTCACATCTCTAGATTCCTCACATTTTAGTCATGCTTTACGTCCATGCCTTTGCCTCTCTGGGATTTCATGATGTATATTGGACCTATATGGTATCTAGACTAGAGTGGTCTTTTGGACACTGGTCCATGACTATAAGGTTACATAACAATCAACAGTCTTCGATAGATAGGCATCACACGTTGCCTTTTTGTCGACCACTTTCGCATGCATATATAGCATGAACCGGCGGCTTTTCCTTTCCTTTCCTTTGTTTTTTTCTTAGATATGATAATAGATCGAGTTCATAATCAATAGTTAAATAGCAGGAAATTAATATTAATAGTTAATAATTAGGTAGAGATAGACATAAATAAAAAAAAGGAGAGAAATAACATATGACAAAAAATGATCTTATCTATTAAAATTTATTTATATTTACTTCTTTTTTATATCCATGCCTTTTATATTGTAAAATATCTAATAATAACTTGAACACCATAAGAACTTCTTGTCTTATCGCATCAAGTTCTGCTAAATTAACCATAGTTATAGAAAACATTTAGTAAATTTAAATACTTCACACTTAGAATTTGTAATCACGCATTTCCATTCTTGGTTTTTGAATCTTCAACAATAATAGTTGGAAACTAGTGACGAATACACTAACTTGGCTTTTCATGAGCTTATCGTCTTGTTAGGCGCAGCTTAAGCTTGCAATGTTAGACAATAGTCATGGGTGCACACTAAGAAAAGCCAAATAGATCATTTTCATCACTTACATCATTGTCCCAACGTGCCCAAATTTGCTGTTTTAATAAGTGAAAAGTATACATTTGCTCCATTATCTTCGAAAGATAATGCGGAAGTTATGTTTGGCAACTAGCTGACGGTGCCCTTCGACCTTGTTTATTAATTTATTCAACATCCAATGAGCCCAGCTCTTGGCTCAATTTCTACATGAGCTAATCTCTACAACTGCCTTCTCCATGTTCTTGATTTGACAGGCGAAAGACTTTCACTAAAAGGTGCTTGTTGAATTGTTTTTCTTTTCTTTTTTTAACTTGTTGAAAGTTCATTCCACTTTAATGAATAATTACTCCTGCATGAGATCTTTCCTCCCACTCCTCCTTGTCTAAAATGTGCGTAAAATGAATTGTTATCAGAACCTCACTTTCGAAACCGTGGCTGAGGGGTCAATGATCAATATCTCATCTGTTCATGTGTCAATTCCTTTCGTGGGGCCATAAATCGAAAATTCAGAAATTAAGGGCACGGGTCCATTAAGGCTTTCCCAGCTTTAGCCACTGATCAAGACTTGACATCCTTTGTGGAAAATCCTACATCTTTAAGTAGGGTTGGAAATTATTATTATTACTATTTTCATCAGTGATCGATACTATACATCTTTTGTACGGAATCCTACATCTTTTTATAGTTATATCTTAAAAATTTTAACATATGTAATATTTTTTATGAAAATAGATGCAGAATGCGTTTTGCTTCGCGTTTTGAAAGTCATTTGTTAAAAGTCTGATTTTTTTTATTTAAAATTAATTTTTTTAATTATTTTGATGGGTTAATATTAAAAATAAATTTTAATAAATAATAAAATTTTATTTTAATATATTTTTAAATAAAATATATTTAAAAAAAATAATCATTACAACAAGCACACTATAAATTAAAAAAGATGCCAACAAGGAAGTGACTGAAAAATACAAAGAGTTCATAAGAAAGATTAAATTACTACCAAGCTACTAATTTAGTTCAAAACATGTATAAATCCTAGGTTTTTATTTGATATTTTTTGTTTAACATGCCTTTATGATAAAAGAAACTAAATATCTTTGCTCCCCGGACTAATATATATAAAGTTTGATTTTTCAATCTTAAGGCTTTATTTTGATTTTCATTGTCATAACTTATTTTTGGGTTATTTTTCAAAATTTTAATATTTTTTAATAAAAAATAATAACAGCAAGAAAACTGACATTTTGGCAAAAACAGGCTAATAAGTATTTCAAATATATAAAAAAATCAAGTTGAAATTTTTGAAAAATAAAGAGCCTAATCGTACCCCTTTGTACCAAAACTAGATAAACAATGAGGATTCAAGGTCAAATTAAATAATTTTTGAATAAATCTACATAAAACTTAAGCTTAAGGATATAATTAGATTTTTAATAAGCCAATTTGATTTAATCATGAGCCAAATTGAGAATTTAATTATGTTTAAAAATTAATTTGGGTCCAATTAAAGGATTTAATTAGATACTATGACTTAATTATACTTTAAATGTGTCAAATTAATTTTATTAGGACTTAATTGGTGAAAACTTAAGTTTGAGAGCTCAATTAAAGCTTAATTGAAAATATTGAAATTTTTAGAGACCAAATTTAATTTTTACCAAGTCAATTGGTTCAAATCACGGGTAAAATCACAAGAAAATTAAAGTTTTAGGGTCAATTAAGGGATAAATTAAAAACATTTCCAGCCAAGGATCATTTTGAAAAAGACGTTGAACTCTAGGGACAAAATTAAATGAAATCAGGGGTGAAATTGAAGAGATTTGAAAATTAAATGGTGAATTAGGAGTTAAATTGAAAAAATTTGTAACCAAGGACTATTTTGAAATAGGTGTCAAACTCTGGTTACAAAATTGATTGAAATTAGGGGTGAAATTAAAGAGAATTGAAAGTTTAATGATCAATTTACATAAATCTAAGACCAAGGACCAAAGTGAAAAAGACACTAAAATCTAGGGCTGATATTGAATTCAGTAGGGGTAAAATTGCATAAAATTGGATGTTTAGAGTCAATTAGGGGTGCAATTGAAAAAAATTAAAAGATGAAGAACCAAATTAAACTTTGACCAAATCCCTGAATTAAAAACATAAAAGCCAAAACAACATCGTTTTATTTAAATGAAATGACATGTTTTGACCAAAACAACATTGTTTTGACTAAACAGTAAAACACAAAAAGACAGACGAGACGACTTGTCATGTGGTCTATTGTTCATCTTCTTCTTTTTTTCAGCCCGAAAAACCTGCTCAGGGACTATCTTTTTAGAGCATTTAATGTTTTATCTCTCAATCAAACCAGACAAACCATGCACCATTATGATGGCCTGAGACTTGACCATACCCCAATATAATTATTTTTGATTGATTGACACCATAGCGGTCGTGATGCCAGCCTAAAGAGGCCAACTTAGACAACTTTTAACTGTCAAATTTAACATTTCATGATGGTCATTTTGAACCAATTATTGGGATCCTTCCGGTTCAAATCAAGGGCAAGATTTTTCCTAAAAGAAACAAAATGTCCTTATTCCAACTTCTATAAATAGGGGTGGATTCCATGCCCCGAGCATGGAGAAATTGAAAGCCAAAATCTAAAAAACACAAACCATTCCCCTTGTTTCCATTCTTTTCTCTCCCCACCAGCTTTCTGCCACTCCCTTCACTACATTTTAGTCGTAGTTGTCGCCACTAACCACACACCAGACTTCCTAGCACTACCAGAAACACCATCGGCAACTTTTTTCCTCTGGCCAAGTGAGACTTCTTCATCTTTTTCTTCCTAATCCCCCCGGGATAGTGGCCATTGCATGAAAAAATCTACATGTAATGGCCAAATAATTAACTACATAGTCACTAGGCTGGGCTAGTGACCATATAAGTTTAGGCTGGACCCAGCCTATAAGGCTAGGACGAGTCCAGCCCACTTAAAAAGTGTTGTTGGGCCTTAGTCGGCCTAACTAAACTAGGCCAGGATCAGAGCCCATGCCCACATGGTTGGGCCAGACCCGACCCAAACCCCAAAAAAAAATGAGAGGTCAGGTCTGTTGGGCCACCAATTGACCCCACTCGACTAGGCCCGGTCTATATGGATAGGCTGGCCCAGCCCAATATATTTAATAATAATACAATATAATATAATAATAATATTAAAATATTAAAAAAAGAAAAAAAATTCAAATATTTCAAAGGGCATTTAAAAAATACTTGAGGGCCCTTGCATGTTTTTCTAATTATTTTGCATAATATCGGGTTATATATTTACACTGTGAGATACAAATCCAATATTAAAATACTCAGTTTTCTTTGAACTTTTCTAAAAAAATTGAAAATTTAAAAAAAATTAAAAAAATGTTAAATTAATTTCCTTTGTATTTGTTTTTTTTTTTTGTTTTTAAGCATACGATCAAATCTTAAAAGTTTTTCAGACATTTTCCATAAAAAAAACAAAATGCATCTTTCTCATATTTTAAAATGTTAAATGGATATCATAATCAATTTATGATTATTCGTTAAGGTTTGAACAAAATATAAAAAATCTTTCACTAATTATTTTGTTCACTTTATGTTTAAAGTTTTAGGATTTAGCTGAAGACTTTAATATTTGAGGGTATAAAATTACATTATAAAATATACCTTCATGTATTTAAGATACAAAGCGCAATATAAATGCAATGCTAAAATTTATACTATAGAACAATTAGGATTTAACCCAATAAGGTAGAGACTTACTCACGAAGGAAGATCTACCTTGAACCTTAGATGAGACCAACAAATAGAAACTTGACTTAGAAAAATAATCAAACAACAATGAAGCTTACCTCAGGTAGGGTGTATTAGGGGTGACACGTCTTCCCCTTACACAACCAGTTCCGTACCCGGTCTCTCACAAATTATAGGTTTCTGGTAACTATAATACTAAGTAGCGACTCTTGAACTCATAATCATAATTTTATAATTAAACCCAAACATCTCATTTCCAACACCTCATAGGAGGCAAACCTACTATCTCATGACACTCATGCGGGGTGCAATATTTATGTTAGTCTTTGTTTGGTTTATCTTATGAAAAGAAAAAAAATAATGAAAATAATTATATATATTAATCGTGAAAAAGGTTTTTAGCATCTTTAAAAATTAAGTTATTATTTAACTTAATTTTAAGTTGCTATATTCTTACATATAGATTTAATTTTATTTATATATGCTTTAATCTATAACCTTTTGAATTGTTATGATTTTTTTTTTGTTTAATTTTAAAAGGTTTTTGTATATTTTTGTTTTAAAGTTATAGTTTGTATTCTAAAATTAATTTTCATGTTATTTGGATGGTTTAATGCATGTCATATATCTCATTGATTTATATTTTTCAATAAGTGAATAATTGATTTGTTTATAATAATTTATACCATCTTGCTTATACTCTATAAGATTGGTGTGAAAGTTATCTAGTCAGCTTTATTCACATATATGTTATTGTTCACATCTATAAAAAGTTAGTACGGTAAATAAATATAATCTAAGAAGTTCTGTCTAAGTAGATTCGATTTTAAACGGGACCATTTGTGACTCCTCCAATCTTTCCTAGAACCTAGTTAATGAATGTATTATTAACATGATACTATTTTTGTACATGTTACAATTCATAAGTGAAATAATAATAATAATTGAATAAATCTCAGTAAAAAAAATAGAGCTTAACATGTTAACCCAATCAAAGAAATGATTGTGAAATTTGTCTTTCATAATTTAAATATTATTTTAAAAGTTTCTCTTGTACAAGTTTTTACTTTATTACTTCCTTCAAAAAATTATATCATGTCTTCTACTCCTTCCTCTCAAGATTTGGTGAGGATTTCATTAATGGTTTTTTAACAAGTAATATTTTGATAGTGGAGATTCTACCATCACCTTTTGCGGTGCATTGTGAGAAACCTGAAAAGTTCAATTGATTAAACTTTAAGAGATGGCAATAAAAGACACTACTCTATCTGACCACCTTGAACCTGAAAAAGTTCTTAACTAAAAAAGTGTCAAAATCATCAATAAATGAATATGACCCTACTACTATGGAAGTTATGGATGCATGGAATCACACTGATTTTGTATGTAAGAACTGCAAAAGCACTATGAGAAGTTTTGGATAAAAAGTACAAAGCTGGAGATTTTGGTATGAAGAAATTCATAGTTAGTATTATGAAAACAGCAATGGATATAAGTGTTTATCTAAAAAAAAAGTGAGGGAATAAACCACTTAGAATATTCTCGAATAATTAGGAGCTTGATATATGTTATGAACCGCACAAGACTCCATATTGCTTATTCGGTTAGAAAACTGAGTTGATTTTTAAGTAATCTAAGTATGAGTCATTAGAAAGCAATACGAAGGGTACTTAATTATTTGATGTACATAGTTGACTATAGGCTATGCTAAACTAGCCACCCAGCACTACTAGAATGGTATAATGATGCTAATTGAAAATTCAACACTAAGAATTTGAAATTCACAAGTGGATATGTCTTCACACTTTGTGGATCAATTATGTCATGAAGATCTAAAAAATTATATATCACTAGATTCATGATAGAATCAAGAGTTTCTTACTCTTGATAAAACTCTAAAAGAAGCCAAATGGATTTGGAATTTCTTAAAAGATATTCCATGTTGGCCAAAACTTGTGTTGACTATTTGTGTCCATTGTGACAATCAGTTAGTAATTAAAAAGCACAAAGTAGTATTTATAATGGTAAGTCTGGACATATACATCATAGATATAATATCATTAAATACTTGCTCTCAAATGAAATTATTTCCATTGACTTTGTAAAGTCAAAGAAAAATATTGTTGATCCGCAAACCAAAGACTTGATGAAAGAGTTTGTGTATAATTCATCAAAGGGAACGAGTTTAAAGCCTATAAAAGATAAAACAGAGTACGTAAAAATAGTCACCATACTTAGTTGATTAAAAATCCTAAGATCTAGGTTTAAATGAAGAACGAAGTCATATAACATTCTCGGTAGCATTAGAAAATTATTATTTCCTATTTATTTCTATGATGAAATAAGTGGTAGCACTAGCATGATAAAAGGTGAACTAAGCTCTTAATGATTTTCATATCTTGGTACACGAAGTGAAGTATAACATAATACTCTTAATGAAAGATTACCTATATGAGTGAGAAATATGGTCGTTTCTTTGAGAATCTTGATAAAGAATGAATTCTCTAAAGCACTCATGAATTTAGGAGTTGTTAAGTGCTAAAATGAACACAACGTTAAGAACCAAATGAAATCTTTAGGTAGAGAACCATGTAAGTTCTATTTTCTTGGTTTACATAAAATGTTGAATAGTTCAAGATATTGTGTTCACTATTTAGCCAAGTAAATCCGATATTATTTAACTAAGAAAGGTTTAAAGCCAAAAACTAGTTATCCTGATATAATAATATATCAAATCATTATCTCTCAACAAATCTTTGAGTCGTTTTCAAATTAGGGGATTTTCATTCATGTGGGGGATTGTTGAAAATTTATTTTAATTAAATAAATTATGGGTGAATGAGAAATTAATATCAAAGAACCTTTAGTTTTCTACTCAAAGAACCTTTGGTTTTTCTAGATTTAATTCTTGATTTATGGTAGTTAATTAAATGTTGATAATGATGAGAATTAATTTTTATTAATTCTTCAATTTAGCTTTTAAAATTCACTATAAAAAGAGAGGTGAAGGAAGAGTTTCATCCAATAATTTTTTATATTTTACACACTGTTACTCAACTCATTTTTAATGTTTTAATTCTTCTTTTTATTTTTTAATTTTTCTCTCAAATCTAAAGTTTAGATTTATCTTATTGAGAGATATATATATTTGAGTTTTACAATCTTGTCTAACTCAAGATAGTGATGTTGAAATCTTTGAAGACAAATTATAAACATCTTAATTGTACAAGTAAGAAGTAAGAACTAAGAAGTAATAAAACTTTAAGGATAAATTATTCATCAATAATAACAATAAAAATTTCATTCCTTTAAAGTCCTTTAAGCATTATTATTTTTATTATTAGTATGCATGCTATGAATTTGATTGTATATATATTGAAATTTTGAATATATGCTTAGTATATATGTTAAAGTTCTATTATTATTATTATTATTATTATTATTATTATTATTATTATTATTATTATTATTATTGTTTTAAAAGCATGTTTGTCTTAAGTTATACTTTTACATATTTTTAGTTTTAAACATGTATAAATAATAGCAATTTAAAAAAAATTGACCATTATTTTTCAGAATAAATCATTTTAAATACACAACAATTAATGGTTTTTTTTTTAAAGCTAAAGTTAACCGTTATTCATTATTTTTTTAATATTTTTGTTATGATCAATCACATAAAACACTATAAAATTAAAGAATAAAAAATTATATATATATATATATATATATATATATATATATATAACAGTAAAAAATTAATTGTTTAAAATTATTGAAGCATCAAAGCAACGTAAAATGTGGAAAATTGACCATTATTTTTCAGAATATATCGTTTTAAATATACAGCATTTAATGTTTTTCTTAAGATAAATTTAACCCTTGTTCATTCATTTTTTTTAATAATTTGTAATAAACAAAACACTTTATTTTAAGGCATTTTATTAAGTATTTTAAAAATAAAAGACAATACTTTATTTTCCCTCTCCTTTAGTCTAAGGAATCAGAGTAATAAACGCATTGTCTATACCTTTAGGCATAGCACCTGTCCTAAAATATTCTTACAATGCCAGACCCAAACGAAGTTCCAAGCCCTTCTATAAAAATTAAAATTGAAATCATCAACCCTTCTATTAAACTTATAATTTTATATTCAAAAGAGCTGTAGAAATTAGAATTGGCTGTGCCGCCAATCACTGTTGTGTTTGTGTTTGGTGCGAATGAACATAGATGGGATTGAAATAAAAGTGTATTTTTTTTTTTATTGGCTGGAGTAATGTCAGGTAGTAAGACCCTTCAAGGCTTGTCCTTTTCTTTTCTGTGTTTCGGACTTTAAAAATTGAAATGGATTGATTGAGCACCAAAAGGGTTGAAAGAACTTTGCCAATTACGTATTTGTTCTTTGTTTCCCATTTCCTATATGCATCCAAATAGCATAAGATGTCATTTCTGCTTTTGTTTTGGAGTGCAGTTTCAATCATGCTTTTTTAAAAATTAAATTTGTTTTGTTTAAAAATATATTTTTAATATTTTTGAATCGTTTTGATCATGTTCTGATATTAAATTTTTTGAAAAATAAAAAATTATTTTGATTTATTTTAAAATAAAAAACATATTAAAAATAATTATTATCATATTCTTAAACTCCCTTTAAAAATCTATATTGGCAAATGCCAATTAATTTTCAGAGAGGGCTTATAGTTTAATAATAAAAAAAGAAAAAAAAGGAGAAGAAAAGGGGCAGCATGTTGCAATGAGAAAGATTATATACATCACACTAGGAACAAACATTGATTGCCTTCTCAGAATTTTATTCAACCATGCAAAAGATAAGGACTTATGACATGAGGTAGTAAATAATTATTATCTAAAGTATTAACTTCTACGTCCTTCAATTATAAAGAATATTTTAAAAATAATTATTGTTTATATATTCTTAAAGATGATAAAATTAAAGTTAGGATATGATAAATTATGGCTACAGGTTAGAATATTTATGTTTAAATATTATATTTAAGTTTTGGAATTTATATTATGAATTGTTTGTTAATCACCAAAGTGATTAAACTCTTAAGACAAATAATTAAGTTTCAAATTATATGATGCT
>Ga0325410_1006699_pt1 | contig 12637 bp, 11 predicted proteins | sample PopdelMetagenome_16_FD_206182 | JGI IMG/M metagenome (GOLD analysis project Ga0325410, IMG submission 206182) | Populus deltoides microbial communities from Bellville, Georgia, United States - Xylem-PdIQD-R3 | ecosystem: Host-associated > Plants > Phyllosphere > Stem > Wood/Secondary xylem... | reverse complement strand
CAAGTCTCCATATATTGCTTTCTAGCTAAACCTAAAACATTTACTAATTACAGTACGCACATATTGTAAGCAAATATAATTAAGCAGAGGTGGGGGCATCGAAGGTAACAACTTCAACAAGGAACAAGAAAAGAAATGGAGAGTGCAAGAAGAAAAAGTCCAGATGCTAGCAACAAGTCTCCATCACTGAGATATTTCTCTATCTATGTTACTTCTTGACCCTTTCTTCTGCCTTTCGAGGAACCAACGCAACCAGTTAATTTATCATTTCATATCCAAGGCCGGCAGGCCGGCCACAGCACAGCTCCAATCCAGAGACGATATCAAAAATCTCTATCCGCATGGGAAATTGTTGGGGAACTACTCCTGTCACAAACCATAATAGCCCCACGCCTACAAAACCTTCTACTCCAGGTAATATTTCATTGATCATTACTTTTGTTTTCTTGGATTCTTTGAGATTTGAGGGGGGTTTCTTGTAAATTTTGTTTTATGTACGTGTTGATGCAGAAACAACGTGGAACCACAGCAAAGAAAATGGACTGGGGAGCAGAAGCAGCAGCCAATGTAAGGCAAAAGAAGATGACAAGATTGGTTTGGGTATGGAAAAGAAGGGAAAGGATGAAATAGCAATGATTTCTGCAGCTGCAAGTGGACAGGTTATATTGGCACCAAAGCTGTTCACTCTAGCAGAGTTGAAAAGTGCTACTAGGAATTTTAAACCTAATACTGTGCTCGGGGAAGGTGGATTCGGCAGAGTTTTTAAGGGTTGGGTCGATGAGAAGACTTATGCACCAGCTAAAGTTGGCACTGGCATGGCTGTAGCAGTCAAGAAATCAAGCCCAGAGAGCTCTCAAGGCCTGGAGGAGTGGCAGGTAATCCCCCCCCCCCTCCCCTCTTTTGTTTCCGCACTCCTTCTACCATCGACTAAAGCTGTTTTCTGATATTGGCTGGACAAGCATGACAACTCTAACTTGATTTGCTTTCAAAAGTTCATACTTGGCCGTGTTCACACATCATGTTGCCTTTCCATTGATCTTCATATGACGTTCATGCTGACATCTCAAATATTCATATGAATTTTTGTTTTGATTTATCTTAGTTTCTCGAACGATTGAAATATTCTTTCAGGAAAAACTCATATAGATCCATGATTTATCAATTCTCAATTAGGTTAACAACTAATTTAATTTTTAGTTGGATCCCTAATTTATTAGAAATCCTGGATCGATGCGTCCCACATCCATATTATAACTAAATTATGCAATAAAACAATGGCATTTTGAAGAGAGAATATATATATAACAATGCTTATTTTCTTTACAATGATTTTAGATCATAGAAGGGTCTTCTTTTACTAAATTAATCATGCATTTTTTTCATATGTTCTAGTTACAAGAAAAATAAAATAAAAAAGTTTCGGACTCTTGAAAGAAGAGAAATCATTGTTTGATGATGAAAATAATTAAGTCAATACACCTAAAAAATCATATTTTATATTCTAATTAGAATAAAATTTGTAACGATCGATGTTGTCAATCCTTGACCATAGCAGAAAAGATAAATATATTAAACTGTCGTGATTTTAATATTTTGCATCACCAGTAGTTTCGTTAATGTTGACCAGTTCTGCTATCTCTTTCGCAAAATTTTATTAATTATATATGTTGATTTTGTGCGTGGTTGCAGTCTGAGGTTGAGTTCTTGGGAAAATTGTCTCATCCAAACCTTGTCAAACTCTTGGGTTACTGCTGGGAGGAAGAACATTTCCTCCTTGTCTACGAATACATGCAGAAGGGGAGCTTGGAAAAGCACCTGTTCAGAAGTAAGAACCCCACGCATAATATATTAATTTTAATTCTCGGAATAGAAAAGATAGAGAGAACAACAAAGATATATTTTCATGTATTTTTTTTATTTAAAAATATAAAAAATTATTTTAAAATTGTTACATAAACAATTTTATTTCATATTTTTATCATCGTCTCTTTAATTCAAGTATATTTTTGTTGTTTTTGTATTATTATTATTCTTTTTTTACCAAGACACCAACACAACACAACTTCATTAATTTTATCTAAAAATTCTTTTTGAAAAAAATTCATGTGGGTTGTATTAGTTAGATTTATTCGTTCAACGTGTGAGATTATTCAAGAAGTTAATATTGAAAAGAAGAAGAAGCAGGATTGGTGTTTTTTTTTGGTCTGAATTAGTTTCACCGATGACATGATAAATTGTGGTTATTGCAGAGGGTGCAGAACCACTTGAATGGGACGTTAGGCTTAAAATAGCCATTGGAGCTGCTCAAGGTCTTGCCTTCCTCCACACTTCTGACAAGAGTGTCATCTATCGAGACTTCAAGACATCTAATATATTATTGGATGGGGTGGGTTTCTTTGTATTTTTGCATTTTCCAGAAATAGACACGCCCACGGCCCCATCTTGACTTGACTCTATCTTTCCTTTCAATTTCCAGGCCTACAACGCAAAACTTTCTGACTTTGGGCTGGCAAAATTAGGTCCATTAAATGGCGACTCCCATGTTACAACAAGGATCATGGGCACGTATGGTTATGCAGCTCCTGAATACCTTGCCACTGGTAATTGACCCTTCTCCCCCCTCCTAATATTAATCAAGAGTAAATTGTAAACTATTCCCTTTAGTTTTTAAATTAAGTAATCCGCTTAATTTAAAAAATAATTGATAAATCTCTTTATCAATATTGTTCATGCTTAATTTAATCTTTTTTATTCTAAAGAAGATCTTCTTTTCTTATCCATCCTTTCTATATTTTTTTTCCCTTTCTATTTCTTAAAATAACAAGAAAAAATAAGTTGAAAGGGATTGTTTTTAAAATTAGAGGGATTCTTTAATTCTCTTTTACAAGAGATTAATTTATAATTTATTATATTAATAAAATATTTGACAAGAACAGTACTGATATGTAACAGTTACAACAAAAAAATGACAGGTCATTTGTATGTCAAGAGTGATGTGTACGGGTTTGGTGTTGTCCTCCTAGAATTGCTGACGGGCCTAAAGGCCCTCGACACCAATCGGCCGAGTGGACAGCACAATTTGGTAGAGTATGCCAGGCCTTTTCTCTTAGAGAGAAGAAAGCTCAAGAAAATAATGGATCCGGGTCTTGAAGAGCGGTACCCTTTAAAAGCTGCAATGCAAGCAGCTGAACTGATACTGCGTTGTTTGGAATCTGACCTGAAAATTCGACCATCCATGGAAGAAGTTTCGGAGATCTTAATAAAGATAAAGGATGTGAAGGAGAAGCCCAAGAAGAGCAAAAGTAGTTGTTCAGATGGAAGTTATGCAAGGAGACAGGAAGAACGTTGCCGTCATCAATCTCCACTTCAGCCCAGACATGGTGGCACTGGTTACAAGGTTCGAGCCTTCTCCTCAGCTTAGATCGGTTCAAGTCAATGGATGGTGCACCCTGGCAATTATATATTTTTCGTTACTCACGCCTAGTTTTGCTCTTTTATTTTGGAACTCTGAAGGTGTAACACCTCCATCTGCTGCATGTTTATTAACTGTGTTGTAGAGGTCCAAACTTGTGTAAAATTTATTCACTCGGCCCAGGTGCCTTGTTATTTAGCATTATGAATTTTATTTCTTTTTCTGAGTTGGACTCTACAGAACCGAAATGACTCGAGATTCAATTCGGTTTGTTAATTTTTGAAACTGGACCGAGATAAAAACCGAATAATTTGTCATCTTCTTTGAACCCGGCCTACTTATCCAAATAATTCTGACAAAGTTAATTTGCTCCTTGAAAAAGCTTGGAAAGCAGAGAACACAATGATTCCGAGTCTCAGATGACAAGAGTTCTGAATTCCAAGTACAAGATAAGAATGAAAGGCTCTTGTAGTGGACAGGACATAATTAGGCCTAGCTTTACAGATTAACTACAGTTCATGTCAGCCCAGCATCGTCTAAACTATCATTGGCAGGGGCAATGTTATGCTCAGGAGTTATGGGCCATCTTTACTGGAGTACTTGATGCTTCCCTAGCCAGGGAGTTGAGCTATTCATAATTCTGAGCTTGAAAGATTGTGGAACGAGTGCCTTGTTGTGGTCCATGCCTGATGGAGAGACATTTCTAGCTAGCATAGATCAATAATACTCTGGAAAGATGGTAGCTACAGCTTGACCCATGAAAATGCTAATGCTAAGGTCGTTGTGTTGCTTTCAGGCTCCCGCCAAGCCATTTTCAGCCACGAGGAACCCCGATCGACAAGTCAAGTGGATAGTGATGTTTGTTTGCTGACACTCCTGGCTGTGGTTAATGATGCTTGCTTACACTCTTGACCTCTTGAGTTTAAATTTTGAAAGTATAATCTAGGAAAACTCATTTCCTAGATGCGCCTTGCTTATAAATGTAGAAGATGTTTGGCTTAACTCCATAGCTTGCCCTTGTTTTTGTTTTTAGTTGTTAATTTTACTCACGTGTTTCCATTTCAGTTAGTGTGATTTAGTGTTTTTTAATCTCAGTTAATTACAAGCAATGATTTAAATCTATGCAAATCATATATTAGTTTTGAGTGATTATTATTATTATTATTATTATTATTATTATTATTATTATTAAGCAATTTCAGTCAAGAGAGATAGAGTTTATTTCTGAGTTCCACGTATATTAATTATAAATGCAACGAAAAACGGGTGACATATATAAATCAATTTTCTTATTAGTTTTATTTATTTTCTTTAAATGTTGTCTCACATGTGCCATTCATTACATGTCGGCACATGCTAGATTCAAAGCAAACTTCTTCTATCTCTTAGAGTCACTTAATATCATATCATTCAAAAATAATATTTAATTTAAATCAATTTCAGTAACTTGTTTCAATTAACTCGAATTAAATAATATAAAATCATATTGATTAAATTGGAAGTATACGAGCCTAATTGATAGCTAAAAAGAAATAAAGGGGCACACCATAGGATTAGGTCAAGATATTTCCTTGAGATTTAAATTTGAAAATCTAATCTTAGTTGACATTTAAATTTGATTTAGAGGATACCCTTGATCTAAAAAAAACTGGGGGAGCTGTTGTGGTTAGGCCTGGGCCTTAGGTCACACGCCCAGATAAAGTGGTGACTGTTTAATTCACTTTAAGCTGTAAAATCTATAGTTTGCATGCACATAAATATGCTATGTAAGTTAGTGCTAGGATTAATTAGCATAACACCCATGCTTCTCTTCTACACGTGAGACCTCAAATTGACTCATAAGATATGATTTGATTCCAAGCTAATTACTAATAATTAAACACAGTAATCACAGTTAATTAATTAGAACGAGAAGCATGATTCCACATGCGGCACGCTCTCCATTGCTGGCCAACCTTTTCTTCTTCTTTTTTTAATCTAAGATGGCAGTGCTCTCTTTCTCATGATGCTTAGTGTGTCTAAAAGGGATCTTCGTAATCTTCTTTCTTAGTGGGGTGGTGACTGCGGTGGACCCTTTCGTCGGCGCCATTCCATGCTAATCATGACTACATGATGAAGAAGAACCCATAATTTTCATTGTATTTTCTTTCTTCTTCCAGACCAATGTTATTAATTAAAACCGATTTTGATTATATTTTCTTTTTTCTAAACTAGAATTATTAAATTCTACACGCAAGGTAACTTTTTAACTTGTTCATCTATTTTTTTAACTCAAGTTAGATTTTAAATTAAATCATATAAAAAGTAATCATACATATATAGCCCGTTAATCCTCTCGAGATCCAAGTATTGAAGCTAGCCGGTTAAATAACTTTATTATAGACACTGAGTTTTTGCTCTATATATCTTCATCTTCGACTATAAAAGAAAATATCATTGAGGTTCTTATAATAGTTAGGTTCAAACTTTAAGAAGACTGGTCCAAGGAAGGATGCGCGGTTCATTAAATCTTGTTCTTAATTTGATTGAAAGCTCTGTATCAAGAAAGAAAAACTAACCTTGATTATTCAATTTTGCCTTTGTAAATATTTTGGTGAAATTTGCTGCTTCCATATTAGTTTGCTGCTTTAAGGGTATCGCATATCAGCCAATGCTCAAGAGCATCATGGACTAGAAAGCAGACAGTAGTGTCTTTTCTTGTGGAGTCAAATGCTTAATCATGAGCTATAAAACGCTTCTCCACGTTAAGAAATTCCTTAAATGGCGAAATGATCAATCCAACTCGAGCATTCATCCAGATATTGTAATTATATTAACATTCTCTGAGTAAATATTTGGGACACCGGCCCCTTGTAAAAGGGACAGTGACCCTAACTAAAAGTTTTTTACTGACAGAACTGGGAAGAAAATTTCATGGCTCGAGATGAACAGGCCAGTAATTATCCCTCGTTTCATAGCACAAGATCCCAGAATTAGTCCTTGGATCTAGAAACTGGATGCCTCGCGATCGAAGCCTGTAGCCTGCTATCTTGTCAAAGGACCACCTTGCATGCCCACACTTGTTGCCACCTATAAACCACAGTAGACACTGCTTACTTGATGCTCTAATTAGAAGAGCTGGATTGGAAATTGAGAACTGAGAGCTCAGTTATCAAACCTGACTCGGTTTCTATTCTAGTTTCAAAAGGAAGTCATTTTGATGAACTTGGTTAAATTGATTAATGCGTGACTCGGGTTTTGAGCTAAGTTATAGCTAGGCTGAGTTTGACAAGTTAATTTTATTGACGAACAAAACTCCATTTAATTAATTTGTTTTTGTATATCAAAATATAATCATACGTGACTAAAAACAAGTCATGTAGCGAAAACAAAAATAGTAATAATAATAGTAAATGTGAATGATATACGAGTAACGCCTATGATGAAAAAAAAGAAAAAAGAAGTAGGAACCAGCCAGAATTTTCGTGGTGTTGATGCAATGCAATTAACAAAAACCTTTAAAGCCTGTGGGAATTTCATTCTAGCTGAAGACATAGTTAATTATTGTTATTTAGAATTGCTATGGTGAAATTATCATGTGGGGTATTTATGTTTTAGTTTTTAACTGGTTTCCTTGATTATTAAAAAATTATGTGGGGGTATTTATGTTTTTTAATTTAAATAAATAATTTTAGTAAATATAATTGGATGAATGTATTATTCTAAGTGATTGAATATTTTGATATACATTCGTCTCTTATTTTTTTAGTTTTTTTTGTTATTATTAGTAATTTTTTAAACATAAATAGTTATTAATTTATTTAATTAAATACATACATGAATTTTTAAATTTTGATTTTTATTTTTTATATCAAAAATATATATATTAAAACAGTCAACATACCTAATTTAAAATATATATATATATATATATAACCCCGGAGAATCATAGAGAATGAGCCAGGAGGATATATAATGCGAGGAAGTTCGTCCAAATTTTATGGACAATGGGTCTCACATTCGTACCCCGACACCCACATCAAAATTTAATGAGGTGGGTCAAAATTCTGCTAGGGTCAACAAACCATTGCAAACCTACTTGAATAGTCCTCGAGCTCAAATTCAATGCACTAGCACCCAATAAAATGTTTTTTTTATTGTTTTTTTATTAGCACGGTGTGTCTAGTCCAGTTTGCACGCGTATGTGTGCAGCTACGGATGCCATCTTCATCTTAAAATTTTAAATCATTAATTTTATATATTTTTTATAATGTTCTAAAATTCTATATGCTCGCAAATAAGGTTTTTTGATATTTAAATAGTAGTTAATCACATGTTTATGCTAATATTATCTTATCTAAAACTCATGAAGTAGATGATTAATCGTAGAAGACCTAACACCTGCAAACCATTCATTTAATTTTAATATGGTTTAGAGGTCATTCACTTTTAATAGGGTTTAGAGGTCCTCGTATAATAAAATTAGTAATTTTTAGTAAGGAATTATAATAAATGCTAGAATGAGCTTTAAGTTCTAGCAATATGCATGTTTGTTCTTGTTCTAGTATGATAAATACTTTAAAAATTAAAATATAAATGTTTGAAGAATATAAATTATGAAGCATTTACCTAAATAGTTCAAGTAATATTTATAGTATTTGAACCTTATTGTTTTAATGGAGTTAAATATTAAATAGTTATTTTTTTATGATAGCATTAATAAAAGATAAATATATCTTACACGTTATCAATAAAAAAAATAAATATCTTTTACACATTATTAATGAGATAGAAATGTAATAAGTCATTAGTAAAGTTTTCATACCTTACAGGTATAGGGAGACAAATATTTAAGACATTAATATTCTATGTTAAGAGTAAATAAACGAAGTCTTACGCCCCTAACTTAGGTCTATAACGACCTCCAGACCAATTAAGATTAGTGTGTGGCCAAGTCTAGAGATAAAAAGTGTAATAGCTTGTCAGATTCATAATCGTTTGGGCTCAACACGTGGTCGGACTTGTGTTCACTTTAACTCACATGTGTGAGCCCATATATATTGGGTAAGAGAGCTTATCAAACCAATATATAAGTGAGTTACCATTCTATTATTAATATTTTTAGACAAGATCGATTCATCCACTTTTAATTTAATAAAATGATGAAAAAAAAACCTTTTGTAGGAATATATTTGTTGAAACTCAGTAGACACTTTGCCTAAATATAGTTTTTTAATAAAAGTGTCAACGAGAATTTAAAATAGAAAGACACTATATATTGATTAATCAACAATTTTTTAATATATAGTTCTGAAAAAACACATATTACACCACATCATAGCATAAAAAAAAAAAAGCAGCCCACGATATGACGGGGATGGAAAAGATTTGACAAATTACTATTTTCAGTCAAAAGCAAAAATAAAAAGAACATTTATATATATATATATAAAATGAATATATACATCACCAAGTTACAGCCTTTAACATCGTTAAGCATCTTTAGTCACTGATTGAAAATAAAAGGCTTATAATCACCAATCATTTTTTGTGAATTTCCTAATCTCCCACCTGTCTCCAAGCCACATGATCTACATGCATGTGGGACTAAAATATAGAAGAAAGAGATTCTAACATGACGTGTCAGAAACATTCATGAATCGCTGATCTAGGCGTGTCCAGAGTTACTAGAATGGCTATGCGGGTTTGACATTCCCGTACAAAGGCAATCGATGTGTGAGCAGTAGGCCGCCATGCTTGAAATCTAAGCAAGCCAAGCCTGCTTCAGAGTTCACTGGGAGCAGGAGCAGCAGCAGCAGCAGCAGCTCCCTGGCTGGTCAAACAGTGTAGGGCCGGTCTCTGGAGCATGATTTGCCCATGGACCCCTGTTTTTCCATGTGAAAAGAAAGAAGAAGGACGGGCAGCTAGAATACTATACTGAAGTACAAATCACTATCAAGCATTAATGCCACCTTAAAAGGAGAAGAAAAACTCAATGTCACATGTCATCCGATTTTCTTTTTTCTTTTTTTTTTGCTAAATCCTCTCCCCGGTCCAATAATACCGATGTATTTTGTATTGTATTTATAAAGTTTTCGAGTATTTATACCAGCCATACGAATTGTTTAACAATTCGACGACATCTCTTTCTGTATTACTCAAAAAACTACCTCGAGACGTTACTTTTTTATTCTGCCAATTTAGTTTTCACAGCATGCATTCAATATTTTTCTTTCTCGTTTTGTGAAGAATAATTCGTTCGGGCATGCTCAAAATAAAGTTTCCATGGAGTCTTATGCCTGCCGGTTTAATCTAATATTCTTGGTTTAAAATCTAGATTGTGAGTTAGGTATGATTGACTCGTAAGCTAGCTAACAAATCGTGATTTAAATTTAAAAAAAAATAATTAAAAAAGTATTCTTTTTTCACTAATGTAATTCAATTCTATATCAACAAATCACAAAATTAACATTTCAACACAGTGTTATCACCAGGCTAGCTCAGCAACTACTGACGGGAAAAAAAAGAGTTTCAAATCTCATCAAATTCTAGTGGCATTTGAGGCTATCTGGATCAAATTGGATGATTTTTGTACCAAAAAGTCAGCTAGAAATGTGAAAACAAACGGATAACTATGTGTATAAACACTCTTGACTCTCTCGTGAGAAAGCTCTATCCATACACACATGCAGAATCTGCTTTGAGCCAAAAGTGTCTCTGTGGGAGACAACACAACAACATGCATGCAGAACCAAAACCTCGATTTAGCCCCTAATATATCAAACTTATTATTATTTGAGCTCCAAACATTTCGATTTCATCTACATTCATTGCTCTAAACACAATTAACAATTAAATTAATTTCTTCATCCATCCACTCAAAAACATTAATTAATGACAATTCACGAGTGTGTTTTTCAATCTGCACATGATTTTCAGGAGCTTCCATTAACTGCATAAAAATAAACTCTATTATATTTAAAAAAACAATTTCAGTACCAGTTTATATTAATTTTTTCTTCATTTTACTTTTTGTACAAGCCAATAAAGTTAATGGTGATTTTTCTTTTAAAAAATATTATATAAAACACTATCTAAACAGAATATGCCGGCACTTATTTTTTTTATAAGAATTATTAGGGATTTATCTCGATACTTCAAACAACAGCACTCGACAAAGACGATGGATGAGGGGATAGAATCATCCCGTCTACATCGATTGTATTTAAAATAAAATTGATAAGATCAAAAGATCGAGGACTTGATTGGCAATTCATTAAAGATTAAATTTGAGTTTTCGATATATATACATACACACGTACGAATAACGTATGGCAGTTTTGCACGATCGAGGCGTGGCCCGGGCTCCTCCAGCCATGATAACGTCAGATGAGGAGCAATCATGACCTTAAATGGGTCCTTGTCTTTTAACATAAAACCAAAGAAAAAGTCCATGAAAGCCAACAGCCAAGCCAGGGGCTAGCAAACTGCACCCCGCGGGCCGCAGGTGTGTTGTTCTCTTTTCTCTCCCCCCCCTGGGTCCAGCATCTAGAACCAGTGTTTGGTGGACCCTCACCATCACCCTCAATCATCATTATTCCCACCCACTAAAAGAGCCCAACTGTCTTTGCAACTCCCTGGGTGTGCCACTCTAGCCATTTGTCACTCCTACTCGCCGTTGTTGCCCTCCTCATGCTCATCACATTTATGGTGCTGACGTTACGCTATCTTTGAAATCTTGATAAATATTTTTTAAAAATGGTTTTTATCTCTAAATATATTAAAATAATGATATTATTTTTTTAATTTAATTTTGTATAATCATTTTAAAACAATATAAAAATATTAAATACAATGTTAGACGAGACCTTGATTTAGTGTTTTTGGTAACATAATGGTTTTTGCGCGGTCTGAAAAGATCGGCCAAGAAGGAACCAGAAATTATATTACTTTTCAAAAAATTCAAATTTTTATCACAGTTTTAAATGAAAAACAGGTTTAAACATTGAAAATTAGACAACTTTTTAAGCTGCGGTAAACCCAAAAATATTTCCAGTCACACTGCACTCCAATACCGGATAGACTTTTAATTGAATATCTGTTTGCTTTCTATACATTTTTTCCCCATAAACATCAAGAGACAGGGACGATAAAAACACTTGGAATATATTTTCTTTCATGTAGTTTTATGTAAATGTATGCATACCGTTTAATTACAATCTAGTCCATGCATGACCAGTAAAAAACCCATTGATATCTAATTTTATAAAAGATAAACGGTATGCATACATTTACAGGCAAAGAAGAGAAATTGTAAAATTATTAATTTTAAAAATACACCAAGAGAGACAGCCCATATAGCTCATGACGCTGAGACCGGTTTCCTAGCAACCCTATAAATTAAAATTGATGTTCAAATAAAATCTTAAAGTTCATGCACCTTGTTGTTAAGAAGGTACTGGCTGGGTATCAATGGCATGAAGTTAATTATTTTTCCATGATTTAGGTGTATTCGATAACAAATGTAAGAGATATATATATGTAGACATGGTGGATAACAAATTAAGTTTGCTATTTTTATTTTTATTTTTTAATTTAAGTCAAATATCCATGTAAGATTTTTATTTTTAAAAAATGAATTAGGTCAGAATAGATATGTACTTCCAGCACCATTTTGTGATAAAAATTGACAGTTGAATAAAAAAATCTAGCCACAATACCACCAAAAACCCATAATAGTATTACACAAAAAAGAAAATAATTAATCATTTAGTAGGTGGTTAAATGATAAAAACTTAAGATTAAAGGGTTTGCTTCTCTATGATTGCTAATATAATGACTACTAGAGGTTTACATGGTCGTTAATTTTAGAACCCGTGAAACTAGTCGAGATGTGTATAATGTAGTTCGGATACCTATATTAATTAAAAAAGGCAGCTTAGCAAGTGTAATGATAAGGGAAAAAGCTACAATTACATTAAAGGGTTGTTTGGAAGTCCAATTTATTATAAATCAGCACCACACATATGATAAAAGGCTTCAGCAATAAAAAATAAATTCCTCTAGTTGATCAATTAACTAATTATAAGGCAAACAAAAATAGTTAGATATTTTAAAACTTGATTTGACCTAGTAGGTTAATTAAATGAATAAGTTAAGTCGTGTTTCAATAAAAATAAATCAATAATATAGAATGACATGATAAAAAACTTGGGGTGATATATGATCCTGCCAGCCTAGAAAAAA
>Ga0325410_1006698_pt1 | contig 12640 bp, 10 predicted proteins | sample PopdelMetagenome_16_FD_206182 | JGI IMG/M metagenome (GOLD analysis project Ga0325410, IMG submission 206182) | Populus deltoides microbial communities from Bellville, Georgia, United States - Xylem-PdIQD-R3 | ecosystem: Host-associated > Plants > Phyllosphere > Stem > Wood/Secondary xylem... | reverse complement strand
ATTAATTTTTATTTTATATCTAGTCAATATCATATATAAACATAAAAACATTTCCCGAGCCAACAATATAAATTTTTCATTATATTTTTTATATTGAATAAAATAAAATTAATATCATATAATTCGATTATCATGAATATAAAATATTAAAATAATTGTTATAAACTATGATATTTGATTTTTTTATGAAAAATAATTGTGATCTTGATAAATTTTTATTTTTTAAAATGAAAAAAAATTATCTTTGTTTTTAATAAACATGCACATTCTTATTTTTTATTAAAAAACAAAAACAAAAATAGTTTCACGAGAGAGAGAGAAGAAAACTTTTATTAGTTTTTGTCGTGTATTTTTTTAATTGTAACCAGCAAGCTGCAATGCAAAAGGTCAAAGATGCACTGTATTGTATTTTTGTAAAAATATTCTTTAATTAAAAACATATATTTTCTAGATTTTTTAATTTTTTTTATATCAATAGATTTCAATGTAAAAAATAATCTGAAAAACACTGAATTCACCCGCAAAAACAAATGCCATCGCCGGTATCTAGATAGTACTGCAAAAAATTACCATCACCCCAGTTAATTAAGTGCACTCCTGGTGAAAAACTACCAACCACGTGCAGGTGCAGCTCATGTCAGAACTCAACCGAGTAGACATGAAGTGAAATCGGTCCGGGCAGTTAGGTCGACCCAGCCCGTGGTCAGGACTAAAAAAAGAAGCTGACCCAGTCAACAATCTTTTTTTTTTTTTTTAAGAATAACGCTGTTTTAATTTCTATTTTGAGATTAAATAAGTTAACTCAGCGACTCCGAGTCAAGTATAATAACCTAAGTAGTACACTTATCAACCGAGCACGCAACTATGTTTGCGGTTTTTGTTGTGTCGGAAAGGGGTGGTCGTGAACGAAACCAGTACTTCCAGAAGGATTCTCTCTTGTCCTTTGCTACGTCAATCGGGCAGCAATCTCTTAGATTAGGGGGACAATTTTGAAGAAGGATGACCCAATTGGTTACAATTAGTCAATTTTCTACCAGATATACCTCGTCACATTACTGCTCGTAAATTCACTGCAAAGCACCCCCATCCATTTTATTTTTTTTAAAAGTGGAATAATCCCATAAATAAATAAAAAAGTATAATAAGATACTGTGCTGTGAATATAAAAGAGCTTAGACAACAGGTGGTGTGGATATCTTCGGTTATGGACTCTCACAGGATCGCATGGTTAAAGCTTGTCAAGAGATAGAGACGTGATAAAAATATTCCTTGACCGAGAAAAGTCTATTAAAAAATGATTAAGACATTTACCGAAGCCCTATCAAATCACCAAAAGCCACGGAATAATCCACCGGTCTCCACCTTCTCACTAAATCCTAACCACACGTGCCCAGACATTATTGGGCCGTCACAATCCATCGGTCACCAGCAAATTTTCTCACACTCATGGATAGAAAAAGCGTACAAAGCGTTGGTTTTTAAAATATATTAAAAAATATTGTTTTTATTTTTAAAAATTATTATTAATAGTAACACATCAAAATAATTTAAAAATACTAAAAAAATATTAATTTAAAGTAGATAAAAAAATAATTTATTTTAAAATATAAAAATAAATAAATATCAAAATAATATATTTTTTATTTTTTTAAAATTATTTTTAATATCAATACATAAAAATAATTTAAAAATATCAAAAATAATATTAATTTAAAATAAAAAAAATTAAATATTTTTAAAATATAAAAAAAAGGACGCCTAACAGGTACAGTGATGACCAATCACTGAAAAGTGAAAAAGGACAAGAACCCATTATATTCGGGCTTTGTTTACAGATCACTTAAGAGGACGCCTAGGTTATTCTCATGCCCAAACACTACCTTTATCTTTTCTCTTTCTCTCTCTAAAAACTCAAGAAAGAAAAAACCCCACAATCCCCTGGCTTCCACTTCTTACAAGATCTAACGAGGTAAACACGTAATCTTAAAAAAATCACTCTTTTTATTAATATAGCAATCTAAATTGTTGTTCTTTAATATCTTTTTCTAATAAGTACATCACTTGATTTACTATTTTTCTTTACAGAATTGTGGACTTTTTTTTGGCTAGGGTTTATCACTTTCTTAATATTTTTGTTTAAAATTTTGGTTTCTTATAGTGAAAAGGCTTCCTTTTCGGATCTTGAAACCGACCCAAATACTGTTTTAAATGGATGAATGCAAGAATGATAATGATTTGGCTAGTAATGTTACGGAATTATCGACTAGTGAACATGCAGATAGTGAGAAAACCACAAAAGCAACGACCCCAGTTGTTGTCGACGCCGTAGCCAGTGAGGAGGCTGAGGGTCTGGGTAAGGGTAATATTGAGGGTTCTTCAAGGGATGATGTGGTGGCAAAGGAAGGTGGATCTTGTAATGGAGATGAGGTAATGGTTAGGGGGTCTTCAAGTGAGGATGTTGATGGTGGGTGCACAGGCAATTTGGGTGATGGAGGTGGAGGGGGAGGGAGAAAGGAAACTGCTGCTTGTGGTCATGCCGACGGAGATGCGCAACATTCAGATTTTAGTGGTGTAGTTGGTGATTCAGGGACGCATGAGAATAGGGGTTCTGGTGTTGAGGCATCAAACTCAGAAGTTGAGTCTTCTAAGGTTGCAGAATCTGAAGAAGGGAAACCAGCTGAGGGCGGGGAGAAGGAGAGGCAGGTGAGTGGCAATGGTGATGAGACTTCACAGGAAGTTCAGGAGTTTGCAGAATCTAAAGGAAAAGGTAAACCGGTAGAGGCTGGAGAGGAAGAGATGGAGGTTGGCGGAGATGGTGGTAAGACTTCATCTGAAGTCGAGGATGCAGATACTGATGCTGATGCTCAGTGTGTGAGAATTGTAAGCGGGATTGGTGGGGAAGCCCAAGCTATAGTAGAAGAAGCGACTATCGTTACGGATGAGGAGAGTTTGAAAAGGGAATTGGTAGAGGAGGGTGTTGAGGGAGTTGGGATTGATGTTAGTCAGAAAGTGAGTTCTCGACTAGTTGGGCTGTCAGAGAATGAATCTCAGGATCAAAGAGCTGAAAGTGGAGCAGGAGGTCCTTCCATGGCAGTAGGTTCTTCAGTAGGTGAAACCCAAGTTATAGAGAAATGTGAATTGGTCCAGGAAGCTGCGGGTAGGGCCGAGGAAAAAGATGGCAATGTGAACGATGCACTTCAGGATTCAGAGACGCAAGAGGTGCATGTTTTGCGAAACGAAGAGTGGAATTCTGGTACTGAAACTGCAGCTGTAACTTCTCCAACTGTGGAAGATATGAATGTAGAGACCAAAGTTGTTGAGGAAGTTGTGGTGATGGCCAATAATGAAGGTTTAGATCCCAAGGTTGAAGCAACTAGGAGTGATGCTTTGAAGGGAGAACTTGCTGGTGATTTAGAGGGGATCATCTCAACTTCTGAAAGTTCACCAGTTTTAACAGAAAAAGACAGCATTGCCAACCCAGACTCGGAATTGTTGGATAAACAAACACAAGTTGCCATTGAAGGGAGGGTTTCATCAACTGACGACAAAAATATAACATGTCCTAACAATGAAGGTATGGACACTGATGCTTTTAGTGAAAGTTTTTGTTTTTCAGTGGAAGAACTGCAGGGAACATCTGAGACAGCCAATGGGAGCACTGAAAATGGCTATAATGCATGTGCAGATTCACAATCTTCGTATCAACCAGCTCAAGTAGTTGTTGGAGCTGTAGTTGTAGCAAAGGAAAATAATGTGCTTCTGAATCCTGAAAAGAATAAAAAAGCAATAACTGCGTGCATAGTTAATAACGCTGAAGAAGCTGATCTACAGAAAGAGCAAGTAGTAACAGTTTGCCAACAGCAGAAAGTTGAGACCATTAATGGAAGCACTGAAATAAGGACTAAGACAACATGTGTAGGGATGGAAATGGATGTTGAAACGGCTTTGACACACAACGATGAGGTTTTGACCTCTCATACTGAAGTTCCAGATCCTTCTGTAAGAGATCAACAGTTGAAGCCTGAAGAAGGTTTAGACAAAAGTGCACCCATTGATCCTGCTCATGTTGATTCAATTAAAGAACAACTGATGGAAGTTCAAGAACAGGCTACTCGTGCTAAAGAATTTGGAGGGGAGAAGAAAAACCTAGAAGAACAGAACTCACATGCCGAAACAGCATCCGTGTGCACAGAAACAGATAGCCAGCTCATGGATGTGGGGGAAAATGTTATCGCAAGCAATGAGGAAGCTTTGATTTCCAAAACTGAACTCAAGGAGCTTGCCAAAAGCGATCAGCAATTAAAGGTCGAAACTGAACTCAAGGAGCTTGCTGAAAGCGATCAGCAATTAAAGGTCGAGGAAGGTTTGGATGAGGGTGCATCTCATGGTCCTTTTGAGATTGTTTCAAATGCAGGGCAAGAAATGACAAATGAAGAACATGTTCTTGATGCTGAACAGGTTGATTTACAAGGGCAAGAAATGGAAGTTGAAGAACAGGATACTGACACTGAACAGCTGAACACCATGGAGGAGAAATCTTCTAAATTGTCAGTGTTAAAGCCTGGAAGCTCAGAGAAAGAAGATCAGGCTTGTTATCTGCTGCCGCCAGATGATGAAGGTGAGTTTTCTGTATCAGATTTGGTCTGGGGTAAAGTAAGGAGTCATCCTTGGTGGCCTGGACAGATATTTGATCCATCAGATGCCTCCGAGAAAGCAATGAGGTATCATAAGAAGGACTGCTATTTAGTAGCGTATTTTGGGGACCGAACATTTGCATGGAATGAAGCATCTTTGCTAAAGCCTTTCAGGTCACACTTCTCTCAGGTTGAGAAGCAGAGCAATTCGGAAGTATTTCAGAATGCTGTTGATTGTTCTCTGGAAGAAGTTTCCAGACGAGTTGAGCTGGGTCTGGCTTGCTCATGTCTGCCAAAGGATGCCTACGATGAAATCAAATGTCAGGTAGTTGAAAATACTGGAATCCGGCCAGAGGCAAGTACAAGAGATGGTGTTGACAAAGATATGAGTGCTGATTTGTTTCAACCAGATAAATTAGTGGATTATATGAAAGCATTAGCACAATCTCCAGCTGGTGGGGCTAATAGATTGGAGTTTGTGATTGCAAAGTCTCAGTTGCTGGCCTTCTATCGATTAAAAGGTTACTCTGAACTGCCTGAATATCAGTTTTGTGGAGGGTTGTTGGAGAAGTCAGATGCTTTACAATTTGAGGATGGATCGATTGATCACACATCTGCTGTTTATGAGGACCATGGGCAAATTTCATCGGGTGAGGAGATTTTGCAAACTCAAAGAGGCTCTTCTCACAAACGCAAACATAATCTGAAGGATAGCATCTATCCCAGGAAAAAAGAGAGAAACTTGTCTGATTTGATCAGTGACTCGTGGGATTCTGTGGGTGATGAAATTGGGTCTGATGGGAAAGCAAACAGTATGCTAGTTTCCCCTTCTGGCAAGAAAAGAAAAGGCTCTGATACCTTTGCTGATGATGCATACATGACAGGACGGAGGAAGACTATATCTTTTGCAAAAGTGTCTTCAACCGCATTGAAGCCCTCCTTCAAGATTGGCGAATGCATCCAAAGAGTTGCTAGCCAAATGACTGGGTCTCCTTCTATCCTGAAGTGTAATAGCCCTAAGGTAGATGGAAGCAGCGATGGGCTTGTTGGAGATGGATCTGATGCTTCGTTTTTGCATTCTGAGGATGCTGAGATAAAGAGAATAATAGTTCCAACAGAATACTCATCACTTGATGATCTGCTATCACAACTTCACTTGACAGCACAAGATCCCTTGAAAGGATATGGTTTCTTGAACATCATCATTAGTTTCTTCTCTGATTTCAGGAACTCAGTGGTCATGGACCAGCATGATAAAGTATCTGGTAAGAGAAAAACATCCCATTCTTCTGGTGGTTTTCCTGAAACATTTGAATTCGAGGATATGAATGACACTTATTGGACAGACCGGGTTATTCAAAATGGTTCTGAAGAGCAACCGCCACGTAAAAGTAGGAAAAGGGATAATCTTTTTGTGCCTGTTGTTCTGGATAAACCCAGTGGTAGGTCAAACTCTAGGAAACAATATTCTGATAGCAATTATGATGTATCAGCTCAGAAACCAGCTGGTTATGTGGATGAGAAGGCTCCGGCAGAGCTTGTAATGCATTTCCCTGTGGTGGATTCTGTTCCTTCAGAAATAAGCCTAAATAAGATGTTCAGACGCTTTGGACCTCTAAAAGAATCCGAGACAGAAGTTGATAGGGATACCAATCGTGCCAGAGTAATTTTCAAGAGGTGTTCAGATGCAGAAGCTGCTTATGGCAGTGCTCCCAAGTTCAACATTTTTGGTCCGATTCTTGTGAATTACCAGCTCAACTACTCTATATCTGTTCCTTTTAAAACTCCACCTCTATTCCAAGATGAGGAAGATGCAACTCTTTTTCTTCAATATTGAAGTTGATCTGGTATGAAACTCAGGTAAACATATAACTGTACTAGGAGTGTCTTCTTCATATGGTTTCTTGGTAAATATTAGCAGCCTTGTGATAGTTTCCTACTGAATTGGAAATGTCCTTTTCATATTCTTTCTTGGTAGAGCTTGATTTATTTAGAACTGGTTAGCAGATTTAGGACAAATATAATCGAAGTATCCGTATCTATATATAAAAAGCACTAACTATATGTAAACATTTGATTAGAGTAAAATACACTTGTCTTTTTTTCTCTTCAAATTCCCTTATGTTTATTCTTCTAATTCTGAATAAAGAAATATTTCATAATCGGTCATGCCTGTTCTTTTATTCAGATGTCTTAGCTTTACTTCCCCATCAGAAATAGGAGGCATGGATCAAATTCCTTCTCATTCTAAAGTATTATTTTTCCACCCCGTGTGTTTTGATGCTATTACTTCTTTTATTATTGCTGCTATTGTTTTGTTTTTTTTTTTAATTTTCACTTTACCTTTTTGGCAAATATTTTTAATTTACCACTTCATTTTTTTTTAAAATTAAACAAGAAGTGCATCATGGTGATGCTAAATAACTCAATGCCGTTTCTAAATAAATAAAGAAAAGAACTCATAGGTATATCCATGTATGCCCTTGTTTATTTTACAAAATAGTAATGCTTGGATAGTTAATAAATGTATTTTTAAAATCTTAAAAATTTCCAATGAACTGAATTATACATGTGCGAAAGCACATGCCTAAGTTACCAGCAATATTAAATATTTGAATTTGTTCATGGGAGGAGAGAATGTCTGAAAACCAAGAAATTTTGCAGAAAAAAATTGTAGGAGATAGGCATCTCGTCTTCTGGGAGTAGCAAGTCTCTGGAGTCTGGAACACTTGGGTGGAAATACATGTTTTTGTTTGTGTGTGCATGTCTTTCATTGGAAAATATGCACTCTCACTGAAGTTGGAAGTAGTCGTCATTTGCCAAGAGCATGAATCGGCCTTAAAGTTCTCCCTTTCAAAAATTAAAAACATTTTGATGAAAAGTAAGCATGGCTTTTAGATGGTTGTAACATTCTGGAGTTTAACCTTAAGTTTTGACTTATTATCAGTCACTGCTGCAGCACGCTATTGCTCCTTTTCACTTGTTTTTCTTCGTTACTTGTATAAAATGCTGTTTGTTTATGAATCAATTTTTATGATAGGAGATGGCCGGTGCTGAAGATACATACGGAGACAACACAGCTACTGGCAACGTCTGGCACATTTTACCGATGAATTTGCTGAGAAAAGTAATGAAGCAAACAAGTTATCCGCAGCAGCAGTTGATGGCTGGCATATGTTCGGCAGACAGGTTTGCTGAGGAAATAACCAGACTAATAATAACATGTTTCTCTGTATCTTCCACTTGAGCTTCACTTGACTGTGTCTGAAGGAGGATGTAGAATGTTGCCTTGTTCTGAAACCTCAGTAGTCTTAACTTAGTGCATTGTAAAGCAGGTTATTAGCGGATTGTAGTTGATGTTCTTGATGAGTAGGAGATTCGATCATGGAATCATTCTCTGCCTTTCCATCATTTACGGTGGTAGGTCTGCATGTCACATGGAATGATTTTCCTTCTGTAAGAAACTGCGAAAGAGGTAGAGCACTTTTGTCCATAATGCTGAGAGCATTGGCAGTTTAGCAATGCTGTAAAATCTTTGGCAGATACCTGGATCCATAGCATCCATGGATCTCTTGAAAAAGCGTGAGCCTTGGGAGAGAGTTTTGGCACGTGTGGCACGAAGCTCCATCTTTCCTTAATTTTCCATAAAGCAGGGGCCAAATTCTTCTTTTTTATAGTAATAATTTGACTTGTCGTGGATGGGTCAAGATTCACCTCTTAAAGTTCATGGTGAATTGTTGATTCGAGCTCAACAGGGCGACTTTTAGGAGCGTAAAGGCCATGCCAAATTTTCAAATTGAGGAGCTCGGCTTGTTACTTGAGAAATAGCCGAGGATGCAACATGATCAAGTTAAAAAATCAGTGAAGAGTGAGGCCTTGGATAGACAACAAATCGTTCATAATTTTGATACCTCATGATACTTTTTAGAGCCGGCTCAATAATTTTTATGTTTTTTTATTTTTAGATTTGATATTAAAAATAAATTTTAAAAAATAAAAAAAATTATTAAATATATTTTTAACAAAAAAATCACTTAAAAAAATTATACTACCAAACAAGCAACTTCATCATCACCGGCCCCGAGTTGGCCAAAAAGATCGGACCTTACTGGCAAGCCAGTAATGGCGCGTAAATGAGCCACTCTTAACGGTTCTTAAACCACGAGACTGTAAGCATATCACTTTTGCCATCTGGAAAAAAAAAAATCACGCGCCGAGAGAAAATAGAATCTTCTATTCCGCTCCTTGAGCGAAAAAAAACTGCAGCCGTTTTATTAATAACGCCTCTCATTACTCAAAATTTATTTTTCTTAACTCATTATCAAGATTTTAAAATTTTCCCTCTCCTTAAACGTCTCTTCCCCTGCCTAGATATATCCTCTGCTTGTAAACAGTCTTGAGGAATTGAAGAAGAAATCTTTGAATGATAAAAAAAAAAAATACCACTTCATCAAAAATGTCCTCTAAAGGAAGTTTTCAACAGTTTCAATTCTCAGGTTCTCTCTGTTCCTTTGCAAGAAAGAATGGATTTCAAGTTCTCGTTGTCTTTTTATTTATACTTCCTTTTGGTTATGGCTTTTTTTTAATCATTTTTTCTTAGTTTTGCATGCCCTGTATTTTGACAAGTTTTTTTTTTTTTTTGCTTTTGCATTATTGAATTTCTCTTTCCTTTTCTTTTCATGGATTTAAAGAGTCAAGAATTGCTGCAATAACAGTTTATGATTCGAGAAATGCCTGGAAAATTTTGCACCTCTGTTCTATAGAACAAGTCTGTTTTTCGTATGTCCAGTTAAGTATTATTTTTTTTGCATCACAAAGTGAAAAGATTGTCTTAACGATGGTGTTGGAAAGGAAAACACCGAACAATGCCCATTAAAGAGAAAATAATTAGGACATATCAGCGCGGTTGTTTTTCTTTGGTTCTGTTCTTTTAATCTTGGAGTGTAGAAATGGTTGCTTTTATACTTTTGACCTTGGCTTTTTTATTTTTTAGAAGTTTCAGAGAGTAGAAAGAAGGTTGATGTTCAGATGATTCAGAGCCTGAATCCTCAGCATATGCAGAATCATGGAGAAAGAGCTGGACATAGAGAGACGGATGCTTCACAATCTGAATCCGAGTTTAACTTGCGCAAGAGTTTGGCATGGGATAGTGCCTTCTTCACTAGTCCAGGTTTGCTTCCTAGGCTGAATAAACCTTCTTAACAAGTGCTGCCGATTGTTTTCGAAGGTTGAAAGTTGGAAATATGAATGCGTTTTGTTGTGCTTCCTCAGGAGTTCTGGACCCTGAAGAGCTGGAGACGCTTAGTATTCAGATTGTAGATAATGGAGGATACACAACCGGGGGCGGGGAACTGAGGTCTGTACCCTCTCAGCCTGTAGGACCAGAAAGAAACAATGGAATTGATGAGTGCGCTGTGCGCAAAAGTTTAGCTTGGGATAGTGCCTTTTTTACAAGTTCAGGTACCGTTTTAGATGATTTAGAAGTCTCTGTTGAGGCCCCATAAATAAATCAATGCTTGTTCTTATTGTAATCTTGTATGATTTCAATGTTTAATTGATTTAGTAGTTGTAATAGCAAGTTTGCTGCTCTTAGGAGTTTTGAATGCCGAGGAGTTGTCTCTTGTAAATGGAGGATTTAGACCATCTGAAGCACATTTACTTCCTGGGATTGAAGAAGTTTGGAGTTCTATTCAATCGAACTCAACAAGAAATACCGATTCTTACTCCCTTGCAAGCCTTGAGATTGATCTTTTAGACAATATGAGAGCATTCATGCAAAAATCACATAAGGCATCATCCAATAGGCCAACATCAACCGGAAAAGTTAGTAGAGAAAATGAAATGCGAAGGGGCAATAGTAAGTATTTTGTTGTTTCTACAAGTATATGCATTGAGAGTGAATTAAGACAGCTCGTTCTTTCAATTTTGGGTTGAATTCTAGCTGTCCTTGTCAGGCTGTTCTACAATTTCATTCCATTATTGAACCTCATTCCTTCTGTATATGTTTTCTCTCTATCTATTGCCATGTCAGGCTAAGCAAGCCAGCAAGTTTCTGTCATTAACTTTTTGCTTTTGTAAACAGTGTACTGCTCAATTTGATTTTTAAAATATTTTTTCCTTAGGCCGCTTTCATTTCGTTGTTGTATTTATCTTGATCTCCTGTATTCACCCTCAGTAATCACGTGTTCAATTCGATACTCATGCTGCTTTTGTCGTTTCTTCAGCTTCAAAAATATTGGATGCTTCCTCTCGATTAAGAGTAAGTTGTCTTGATTCATATTCACTACATCATTTTATTTGTGTACCAAGGTCTCACCTATGCATCATCTGAAATGGTCATTCTTTCGCTTTAATCCCATGGTTTAGCTTTAGGGAGCCATTAAAGAGGTGTTCTACAGCTTTTGCACCCACTGTCAAGATTGATGAATAGGTTAGTGCCTGCTATTGTAGAGGAACTGAAGTTTTGAATGTGATTAAGCAGGTTGCACCTAACAAAGAATCCAAATCTTTTCTCAAGCCACCAAAGATATCATGCCGTGCTCGCACTCTATCCACAGCTCCCATCAAAAGGGCTTCTTTGGGTGTAAACCATGTTAAATTGGAAAACAAAGGTGCACAAGTTGCTTCTGGTAAGAATTCCAAAAATTGTCTCATCATGCTCAGAAGATACTGTTGTTGGTAATGGCCTCTATGTTATTCTTATAGGGAGAACCAAGATTGTGTCAAAGAAAACTTGTATCCGGGGTTCATGCAGTATTGTCCCAAGTTCAACACCACCAGTGAAATCACCTTCTTCAGTTTTGCCCACTGCTGGGAAAGAGTTTGGAGGATTTTGCTGTGCTCCTAATTTCACTGGTAAATCTCCTCCAGATTCCCTGAGGAGAATTAATTCCCAAGTGTCTGGTTCTGTTTCAACCTCTAGAACTCCTTCAAAGCATTCATTTGGAAACAAAAATGACTTGATGAAATCCAGAGACTCTGTCTGTTTATTATCCACGCCCAAGTCATCATCTTGTACATCACCTGCTAGTTCCATGGATGGATGGTCCTCACAATCATCTTCCATCGTTCTTAACCCAAGATCAAATCGTTTTGCTGCCATTCTTGCTACCACAGCATGCACAGGGATTTCTTTTGGCAAGGATGCCTCTCAGGTAACAGATTCTCAGAGACGTCGTTATGAAGAACCTTCTTTGGTACATGAAAGTCAGGAAACAAGCTTCATGACTGCGCAACCAAACAAAAACTCAGAGCGAACCAGTCTTGTTCGGTCCAATGTTTCAAAAAGCTTAACATCTTCAAGTCTTCGAATGCCATTGCCGAAGATTGGATATTTTGATGCGGTTGGTTGTTTTTCATTCGTCTTTTTTATTTGAATGCTTTCTGTTTTGCTAAGAGCAGACATGATACAGTTTATTTCACATCTAGTGTATTGTCTTGTAAATTCTTAAAATGCATGAAGAATTCTTCTCTCTCAGGAAAATTTCGTGGATATAGCACCAAATGGAGGCCTGAAGTTTTCCTCTGGTGTACAATGCACTTCTTCCAAAAACAGAAGTGGTACTAGTAATGCCAATGGAGCTACAGATAGAACAAGATATGGCATGCATCGGTTGGCAGGAGCCACATCGATGTCTGTGAGTAAAACAGGCACAAAGGAGCTGGTGCTGGTCTGCTTACAGGAGAAGAAGCAACCTGTGAAAGAGCATGAAGTTATCAAGGGGCATGATCATGGAAATAAAGTGCGTAGAATTGATGAAGATAAAGAAAACATTGGTGGTTTTGAAAATCAAGTTGATGACCTGAGCAGACGTGTGCAAGGCATTGCTTTTAGGAGGAAATTGATTACGTAGTCTAAAGTAAATATAAGTCCTTCACCGTTTGCTGTCTCCATTATTTACAAGCGTGTTGAATTTTCTTTAATTTTTTTATCCGATTAACTCCACGGTAATACATAAAAATAAGAGGATTTTGAATGCAAGCGCCTTCTCCCTCTAATATTGATG
>Ga0325410_1006697_pt1 | contig 12640 bp, 5 predicted proteins | sample PopdelMetagenome_16_FD_206182 | JGI IMG/M metagenome (GOLD analysis project Ga0325410, IMG submission 206182) | Populus deltoides microbial communities from Bellville, Georgia, United States - Xylem-PdIQD-R3 | ecosystem: Host-associated > Plants > Phyllosphere > Stem > Wood/Secondary xylem... | reverse complement strand
AATTTTTAAATTCAAAATAAGATTGGGGCAGGCAACGGTGATCTACTTATTACAGATGGATTGATCAATAGTGATCGTCACGGTTTTCAATCTTCCATGTTTTTCCGCTTCTTTTGTTTTGTTTCGGGTTTTGATTCCATTTATAACTTCGAGATAACTACAGATCAGTACGCAGCTTATACAGCGCTGTACAACTCAGTTTCCATTCTTCAAATCTTTGCTAAAACTGGCATTTAATTTATAACTAATTTATCAAAAAAAAAAAAATCTTGCACTTTCTATCAAGGTGACCCGAGTCCCCAATTTTTTTTTTTTATTTTTAGTCCTGTTTGTTTTCAGAGAAACAAATTGTTTTTGAAAAATAAATTTTAAAAAAATAAAGTCTTATTTGTTTGTAGAAAAATAGTTTTTTTAGAAAAAAGTTTTCTTGAAAAGTAAATTCTGGAAAAATAAATTATTTTCCGATATTAGGTAGTGTTTTATTATGAAAAATAACTTATTAATATTTTATTTTTTTTCAAGTTTATTAAAATAATAAGAAACAAATCTTACAAATTAAAAAGTTGAATAGGAATGGAATTGAAAAAAATCTAATTTCATAAATTATATCAAATAAAATAAATAATAATCAAAATAACAGAGATTAAATCTAACAGATAAAAAATTAAAAGATGATGAAATTAAAATAATAATAATTACAATTTCATAAATTATTTTAAATAAAATAAGTAACAATCAAAAGAATGAGGACCAAATTTAATAGATAAAAAATTTCAATTTCAAAAATAATAAGAGAAAAGTAAATAACAATCATAAAAATAAAAACTAAAGTTAATATGAAAATGAAATTAAATCAAATTTTAATGGATGAATTTGAAAAAAAAAGATTCAAACAAAATATATAGCAATCAAAAGTTTGAGAATCAAATTTGACGTAATCAATAAATAATATGATATTTTTAAATTTTCACAACTTCTAAAAAGTGTTTTCCGTTGACCAACTTTTCTATTGACAAACAAACACAGGAAAGTTTGGAAAATGATTTTTCAAAAATTACTTTTCAAGAAACAAACGCACCCTTAATCTTACTTTTTTGTGTAATGCCATCCCTATATCCAACTTGTTAAGTTTAATCAAAAAAATTTCGGGGTTGTAATTCAAATTAATGTACAATGAAATTTGATATACTGGAAGGTGACATGGACAGAGGGATTGTTAAAAAAAAACCAAGAGGCTGAAGAACTAGATCAGATTAAAAGAAGATTAGATTGGTTTTTGGTTAGTTATCTTCATGGAAAACATTAAAAGGTGTGGTATAATTAGGGCAGATAAACATTGTCCAGGTGTGCTCACAAGTTATTGTTTATTTTTTAATAATTTATTTTGTTTCTCAAAGTTTTATTATTTACAATTTAATCTTAATTAAAGAACAATTGCTTTTTAATTTTTTATTTGAATGTAGAATTGAAAGAATATAGATTAAATTGAAAAACGCGTCAAACATGCCAGGGATTTCATGAAAAATCCCTCCATCTTTAAAAATAACACAATCTATGCAATTTAGGTCCTTTTAAATCTTTTTAAAAAATCATTTTTGATACAAAAATTTATTTGTATTATTTCTCAGTCTCTAGTTAGAGAGAGAGGTCACCAGATTCTGGTAATAAAAGAGAAAGTTAGCATTTAAGTCATTTTCAATCATTTAAACGATGAAATAAGCTCGATGGTGGTGTTTCAGACATAGTTGTCAAACCTGGCTTGGGTATTGACCCAGTCAAGAAGTTGGGTCCCGGGTTTTATGGGTCAACCCGGGTCAACTTGGATCAACCCGGAAAATTTTAAAAAAATAAATTTTAAATTTTAATATTTCATAAAACAAAAATTCATATATGAATATAGGGCCATGTATATTGTAAATAAAATATTTTTCTAATATTTATGTAATAAACTTAAAAAATATTTAATCAACTAAAAAATATAAAAGAATACCCACATTTAAAAAGTAAAGAAAAAGGCAGCCATGGAATCCACTCCCGTTTCATTAAAAAGAGTCAAAAGAACATTATTCTCAACCCCAATCCCACCAACAGCACCACCTCCACCCACCTCCACCCCCTCCACCACTCTGCATCAGCAATTGGTCATCCTCATCTAAAGGTAGCCTCTTATCAGCAATTGATCATCCTCATCCAAAGGCAGCTTACTTTCTCGGATGCTTGTGCTATTGTCCTTCGTGTTTATTTCTGCTCCTATTATTCTTAATTCATTTTTCATCTTTATCCTCCATACTTTACTATTCGTAACCGCTGCTTCTTTTTCTTGCCAACGCGTAATCCATTTTTTGTGGTTGGATTTGTTGTTCCAGGTTGGCCATGATATTGCTTGCCTTTTCTTTCTTTAATCACTTTCTTACTCAGTTCTGGGCTTGGATGCAGGAACAGTGAGCTTCAGGCCATGTCTCTATTGTCTTATATACATGCCTTCATAAAGGGTTATGAGTGCTTTTGTGGTCCTTTGAGAAGCCTTTCTCAAGTCTTTTGAAGTTAGATCTCAAATCACCTGACCTTGTCCCCCCAATAAGGAAGATTGTGAGGCTCGTCGTGCCTGGAGGGGCTGGAGGCGGTGAGAAAGATCCGGACAGAGATAAGATCTCGAATTTGCCATGGAGAGTCACCCGGGTCTCGCCCGGGTTTGCCCAGGTCATAGGTCAACCCGCCGGGTCGACCGGGTTTGGCCGGGTCGTTGCATAGGCCAGTCTTTTGACAAACCCGAACCGGACCGGGTCCCAGGTCGACCCGCAGGGCCGGTTCAGGTTTAATAACTATGGTTTCAAAGCTTCAATATTATTTGGAAAAAACATACCTAAGTCGAGAAAAATGAATCTAACTCAATTTGATTTTTTAAGTTTTTATATTTTATATTTTATTTATTAAATAAAAATTTTAAATATTTATATTTTATTCATTGAATTTATACTATTTGTTATTCAATTATTATTTAATATTCAACAAAAAAAAATTGTTAGTTTCAGAATGAATTTTATAATATTTATATCATATCTATTGACACGACCAAAGAGTTGATGTCTTCTCTCAAGTGTAGGAGTGTCGAAGTAATAAATAACCCGACAAGACCGGGATCGAACTACAAGGAGGTTAATTGTATAAACTACAAATAAAAAAAATAGATAATAATAGAAAAGGAGTTGAAGAGAGTTTTGAGATGTGATATTGATATAAGGATTAAACAAGGATAAAATAATTATCAAGGTTAGAGGATCCACCAATGGTATTTCAAACAAGTATAGTATAAACTCTTTTTATTACTCAACTGGAAACCACACACAAAGGAGGTTCCTATCAGATTATAGATTGTTAACATAATTACATTAATTATCTTATTCGAATAATGCTAATACTTGTAAATGTTGTCAGATATTCATGATTATAACTTATGTTAACAACAAATTAAGTTCCTTTTATAGCACAGGTGTCGGTTATACCATATGGTTGGGCTATAAAAGTGCCAAGTATTTGTTGTACCAAGGGTTATACAACATAAATCTAGATTAACCATTTAACAAGCAAAGTATTAAAAGTGAACAAGATAACAAATACAAAACATGTTAGTATCAAACATTAAAGTCCATGTTGAGTTTATACTATACTTATTCTTACACCATTAGTGTAATCTTTTCATCTTAACATAATAAACTTAGCTAAACATAATGAAGAAGATAAATATAAATAAACAAGAGGAGAACATGATTATATGAGTATAATAAAGGAAATGAAAGACATAAACAAGAGATTAATGAAAGTAAAACTTAAGCATTACAGAAATATAAAGAAAGAGAGCAAGAACATGATTTTGATCTGAAAACCAAGATGTCTAAATGCATGCAAATGCCTCCTTTTATAGGCCAAAATTTAGAATTATTGATTTGATGACTAATTGTTGAGTGGGTGGTCATATCTTGACTTGGTAACAATCCTTATCTTCTTATCTGAACAAAACGTCATTACTAACGTTAAAATTTGAACAGATTGTCTTCATGAAAGTTCTAGGAAATTATCTCAGCTTTCCAACAAAATAAAAATCGGTGCATTTGGACTTCTAGAACTCAAGATATGGGCTGAACATTGAATAGTGTCTGGGCTGCAGGACAGATTCTGACTTCTCCGTTGTTGCTACCATTTGTACTCGAAAATGGAACTTTAAATCCTGGACTCTTCATGAAAGTTTTAGGCCTATATCTTAGCTTTCCATACATATAAACCATACCCAAATCCAAATTCTACAGCTCCAGTTATGGTCCAATAACCGAATGGTGTTCCAGTTTGAACTGAACCAACATCTCTTTTTTAAGCTTAGCTCTCTCTTTGTCTTCTCAATTTCAATAGTTAAACTCATCAATCAATTTTTTGGTTTATGTGATAGGCCTACATTTAAGATAAACATTGACCATAAATTAAAAGAATCTTATATTATTAGACATGTTATTATAAAACATGTTCTAGTTAAGGAGTTATTGATACTTCAAGTGTAAAATAATAATATAAAACCTTGATAAAAATGCACTTTAAAATACTAATCATTTATTATTTATAAAAAAATATGTTATTTGAATTGGGTTAATATCCATTGAATTTAAATTAAATTATAATTCTTATTTATTTTTTAGTTTTTTTTACCTTGTAACTCATTGTTTTTTTCTTTGATAGTAGTAATTAATTGTTTTCTAACACTCATTTAAAGCCAAAAATGCCTTTTCAGAGGTTATTTGTTATTACAGTGTTGAATAGCTTCTATTTATACTACTGGATTTTATTTATAATTGTATTTTAAATTTAAATTTTATATAATTTAAAATAATATATTTTTTATTTATAAAAACTTAATTTTCATTTATTTTCTATACAAAAATTCATCACTTTGTAATTTTAACTAAACATATTTTTTTAAAAAATACAATAGCAAAAACTACTAAATATCAAACACACACTTGATACCTTAAAACTATCTTTAGTTTCAAGGAAATAAATAAATAAAAATAACATTTGAAATAAATTAAAAATAAAATTTGTAAGTTCTTTTGAATTTTCTGTAGAATAGTCAGAGCATTGGAGTCCAATATTAATTAAAAGCTAGATTGGAACAGAGTAAAACAAGATCTTAATCCAGAATTTGTCTGAATCAAACACATTTTGTTTTATAATTTCAAAATAGAAAGAAAGAAAAAGATAATTACAAATAAACTTGTTATGTTTAGTTTTTTTCCCCCCTCTCTCTTCAAACAGATTCACTCACTGTTCCAATGTTCTTTTCTTTTGAAGAATGCCGATTTAGGGATTCAAAGGATGGTCGGGACGAAAGGGAAGCAAACAGGCCAGCAACTTATGATTCCGGCAACGAGAGGAGAAACCACGAGGTAAGGGAGATGACCACAGTGTATGGGACCATGATGGTTACTTGAAAATGGAGGCTGAGCCGCCACCACATGTGAGGAACAGACCTGCGTTTAGGGAGAAGAAGATTCCGGTGACGACTGACAATCCTGACAAAGCAGCTGTTCCAACGTCAAGCCATTCTGGTCGTCCTGTGTCCATCAGTGAAAGCAGGGAGGAAAGAGACCATAACCCTCGCCATATAGACAGGTCTGAAAGGCCAGCTGCTGGAAATAGAGGAGACATGCTGAGGGGTGGCCTTCCATCAAGAGAAAGATATGGTGGTGGAAATTATAGGGGAAGAGGGAGATTCAGTGAGAGGCAAGGTCATCGCCCAAGTGGTATGCAAGGAGAGAAATGGAAGCATGATTTGTTTGATGATGCTAACAGGAGTCCGACCACCAAGAACGAAGAGGATCAAATTGCGAAAATCGAAAGACTCTTGGCTCCATAGGAACACAGATGATGGCGTTAAGTTTTTGATCTGCATAATGTAGTGCCCGTTGTGTTTCTTAATCAGATCAAGACGTTAATTTTTCTTTTCTTTTGTGTTGGCGTTTCCCCCTATCAAGATTTAAATGTTGTGCGAACACCCTGCTTATGGCTCATATAGTTTTGAGCGCATTTTGGAGACGTTTACTGTACCTTCTCATTTTTTTTTCCCCTGGCCTTGAGGGGGATTTGAACTCGAGATCCTCGGAAAAGGTACAGAACCGCTGGTGGCGCGGCAACCATCTCACTTGTTGTGTTTTTGGTATTATAGTAGCTGTTGTGATTGTGGTTTGATAAATTTTTTTTATAAAAAGTATTTTTAATTGAGATTAGTTTGAAAAAATAGATATTTGGTTAAAACTGTGGTTGAAATTGAGATTGAAAAAAAAATAATTTAGTGTGTTTGGTTAAAAATGTTTTTAAAATTGAGGTTATAAAAAATAATTTAAAATATATATATATATATATATATATATTAATATTGATGATTTTAAATTTAAATATTATGGATTTAACTATTGCAATTACATCATGGAATAAAACATACTTTATATAAAATATTTTTTTATTATTCTATGAAACCATCTACAATTTTATTACGTACGAAATATATCCGACAAAAACTACAGTTTTTATAATTTTTTTAGCATATAATAAAATTAGATAAAATATTATCATGTATAAAATTCACTCTAAACTATTTTTTTAAATGTTAAAAAATTAAAACACTAAAAAAAAAACCTCATGCAGTGCAAGAGAATTGCGCTATTCATTATTTTTTAAGTGAACAGTGCAATTCTCTTACACTGTTCACATGAACAGTGCACCACTATGCACTATTCATATTAATTGTATTATTCAGTGAACAGTGCAATTAACGTAAATAGTAAAAAAAAACAACGAATTCTTGCTTTTTAATTGCTGCGTTTTCAACACAGAAAATAGATAGGATCCAATGAACAATATCCTCTTCTTTTCTTTAACCAAACAGCTACCTACTACGTTTTAATTAAAACACATGCTTACTACGTTTTAATTAAAACACAGCCACAGCCGCGTAAACAAATAGAGCTAGAGTCATTTATTAAAATTGTGGTAAAAAACATTTGGTAATTTCTTCTCTTGATTTTGAAGTGGCAGCGTGATACGATTCGGCAAAAGTGAGGCCAGACTCTAATTTCAGTCCAAACACATTGATCTTGACCCGACCATGGCCCCTCAAGACTCACATGTGCAGGTTTTGAATCGTGGACCGCAGGGTTCATGAATGGAATCAACACGCTCGTATTACAAGTTTTCTCACACACAGTATGCTAGTGATTTGATCATATTTTCAATAATACCAAGAAAAATCATCAAGAACCTCAACAGTGCAACTAGAACTTTATCCATGCATGACCTACTTTTGAAAACAAATTCCATAAACAATGTGTGACTATATAACCTCGACTAATTCATTCATCTGCGTGAAACAAGGTCTTCAATATCAGTTACACCCAAATTTGTAGGCTTCTTCTCATCAGGCAAATTGACCACCAGCTGACCACAAGCACCACTTATATCCTGACCCATTTGCTTACGAACTGTTGTCCGAATGTTATTTACACCTCTAAGAATTTTCTGGAATCTCAACACTTTCTCTTCGCTACTAGTTCTGAAATGACTCAGACTACCAATTGGATTGAAAGGTATCAAATTCACGACCTGCTTGGAAAGTAAAAAAGTTGAATGAGAATGAAATTGTATATTCAAATAGCCTGCAGCTAACGATAGTTATGAAATCACAACTGAAAACATGAGCAAAGATAAGTGAAAGTGACAACAATAATGCAAAAGGACAACTCATAAAAGACACAATGGGCCACAGAGCATTCAAAGTGTAAGCTGGATGAAAATTATGAAATAAGTGTAATTAAATTCCTTCAGAAGAGTTCAGCCTACCAAATCTTTCATTGTCATTCATCATACCTTTAAATCATTAAGGTATGTCCACAGTTGGGAATTTAGGTTCATAAACATCATAATGAAGCTCATCCACTAACCCTGCCAGTCAGTATCACCAGAGCAAAATTAGAAAGTTAAAACAACTTTTTTGGTGTGTTCCATCCTGTGAGAGTTTCTTTTCTTCAAGAGAGAAATTCAAATACTATGATTTGAGTTAACAGTTATAAACTGGGGTTTGCTTAAATTCCTCAATCTAGTGATCTAGAAAGTACTTATGATTCTGACTGGTTCCAGGTGTTTTGGTTCTCCATCATCAAAATATGTTTTTCTAACTCATAGTAAACTCCCAGTCAATGAACAAAAAAATGGGATGCGAATCTGTAACCAATAGAAAAGTAGGTTCTGTGAAGTGACATCGAAACTATCACGATTCATGAATGACAAAAAAAGATGAGTAGTTATGAGCAAATAGAAGAATATGCAGATGCTCATTGGGTGTAAGTCAGTAGAAATTTCTTTAGAGATAATACTCAAAATTAAATTGGTTTGCAAGATGAAAAGCTGTTCTTAGATAATTAGGACTCGCTCCCTATTCAATGCCTTAAAGATTTTGACACTCAACAAGCAACAAAACCAGATCTCAAGCCTTGTTATAGAGTTCCACACATAGCACCATTACATATAAAAATTTTGTGCTTAAACTCAAATTTAAGAGCTCACCACATCAAATGTCTCAAGCAATTTGCCTAACTGGTGGGCATGCTGCTCTTCATCATTCAACCCATCAAGCATTATGTACTCAATAAAAATCTTCTGCTTACTGAAAATTAAAAGACCAGCTGTGAGATAAACAAGTTGCAAAGACATATAATTTAGAAATGAATTACAGAAACATAAGACTAGCAAAGTTTTACCTGTTCTTTTGATATACTTGCAGAGAATCCATGAGTTTTTCCAAAGGGAAAGCCCGAGCTGCAGGCATTATCTGACAGCGAACATCTTGAACTGGTGCATGTAGGGACACTGCCAGGTTCAATCCAGGTAAATCTTTATGAAGCTTGTTGATAGCGTGAATTATTCCAACCTACAGAAGATAAGATTGAACCGGTATGCTTGTAAGTCAAGTTTTCCAGCATTCAATAAACCAATTTAAAAATTTCAACCTAACTACATACTTCTCCTTAGGAACAGTTCGAGTTTAATAGATTATGAAATCCATGTCAAATATATCAAATAAAAGTGGAAGAGATAAAAACAGACAGTAAAAAATGACAATATAAGGAATCTTGTCTCAACTACTACATATGATGTCCTCACAACATTCCATTTCCAAAATTACAAATTGTGTGCTTAACGGGATCATTAAAAGATCCCATTTACTAAATTAAAAATCAACTCATATGCACAAAATTGCATTTTCATATATTTATATGTTAAAGTAAGGTTAATCACAAAGCTTAACCACCCAAGATTCTTCAATTGCAAGTTATGGGCAGGCCAAGAGAAGGAAACAACAAAGATGAAGATGACAAAACAACAATGATAAGGTAAAAGAAACAGTTGTTGTAGATTTAGTTAAGAGATTATGCATTTCATCAAATCTCAAAACCTAGAACATTGTAAACGTTACAGGGTTGATGATATGTGATAATTGAGGATGATATCCAGAAAGTGTGGGCAACGAGGGCCCAATCTTTCAAATTCTACTGGAAGTAGATGTGACAAGAAATTCATCTAGGAGAGAGCAGGGCAATGATTTAGTAAAGTCAACAGCTATGGAGCGAGGAGCTCTGGAATAAAATAGACAAGGTGTTAGTAGACAAGCGAAAACAATGTCAGTGCACTTACTGTTGATACAGTTATTCTCTTTGGAGATAGCTGAAACGGAACTCCTGACATAACACGTACTGCTTCCACCAAGGCAGAGTAGTTATTCAGTGGTTCCCCCATGCCCTAGTCACATAACAGAAAATCAAGAATTTAGACTCAATTTCAAACCTCATTTTGGACCAATATAAAGGCTCGGAAATTGCAATTGGGGAGGGGGGGTTGCTGACCATAAAAACAACATTCCGTATTTGTGATAAACGAGAGGCATGAACTAATTGCTCAACAATTTCTCCCGACGACAGATTGTTTTTGAATCCCATACTTCCAGTTGCACAAAATTTGCAACCCATCTTACATCCAACCTACAATAGAAAGAGAAGAGGTTAAAACAAACATTGTGCACGGGCAGCACCTAAATGCATAAACCAACAAAAGCAAGGAGACACAAGAAATCAAAGGTGAAGGAAAACTTCCTACAGATTAAAATTAGGGACAAGAGATGGCCAAATATCATTTTTCAAACACAAGCCAAGCTTCATCTTAAGTTGAAATCAATGCACTGAATTAAAAATGAACAATGACTCAAATTTTCTGCTTTCCCGTAAAAAAAGAAAGCAATGTTGTTGTGCAAGGCTATTTAAAACTTGTCTGGTCAATAAAGTTTTGAATCGGCTCAAGTCACACATATACAAGCAAAAAATGCTACAGCTTTGCAAGGCTACATTTCTATATATATGTATAAACACGGATACAACATTCATACCTGAGATGATATGCACAAAGTCGATCTTGGACCACCAGGACGGGGTTTCCCACAATATTTCCCCAACCGGGTGTCATACCTCATAATCACCGCCTCCACAAATGCTCCATTCTAATGATTAATCATCATAATGTAAACCCAGATCAAGAAAGACCAATAACAGCGCCAATAAAAACACACACAAGCACACAATTTCAACCCTAAAACTCATCTTAATTTATCTTTTCAGTAAAAAAAAAATATCATCAGAGTTACAATGAAACTAAAGAAGTAAGTAGAGCAGTACCTGAAGCTTAACGAGAAGTTTAGTGGTGACCCCATCATTAGAGTTAATAACAGAGTCAACACTTGAAGTAGAAGTTTTGAACTTGGAACGCAAAAGTGAGTATGCAGCTGAGGGTAAATCGGGTATATCATCCCATTCACAATTAGGGTTCTTAATCACATACCTTAAACAATCCAAAAAAAAAAAACATCAAGTGACATTAATTTCAAAAAAAGAAGGAAAAAAACAGCGTTCATGTAATTACTTACTTCCAAATTAAGGGAATGAAGTGAGTGTTGATGCCTGCTTTCTCAAACTCTGCCCTTACATCAGGACCGTCGAAAATCGATCCAACGCCCATAATAGTAAAAGTTTAGCCCTTCGATTTTCTCTGTTGTCTGTTGGGGTTTTCTTTCTTTCTTCTCTCTCCGTCAGCTCGCATCCTCTGGTTCTGGTGATGTCTTCGACACAAAACACGCTTCCAGCTTCAACACGATGTCGTTTCTATCTGGTAGTTAATTGAAATTAATCACATTCCCTTCTTTAAACGACGTGTATTGTGAACCGTGATGCACTTTGGGTAATGGACGCATGGGCCAACCATCGCAGCCCACCTCCGGACTTAGTTTGACCATGGTTCAATCAAGCTCAATCGGGCTCATTTTAGGCTCGGTTTCAACCCTTTCAGGCTTGGTTTAACTCTGGTCAAATCAAGCCCAACCAAGCCCATTTTGTTACTCGATCTAATCCCTTCGAGCTTGCTCCACTTGGTATGAATTCACTTCTCTTTCCTTCCCTCTCTCTCTCTCTATCTCTCTCTTATTATTATCCGTGTTGACAACACTCATATCGAAGATATGTCTTAACCTACGCCATGCAGCTGTGATGGCTTGATGCATACGTCACCTCTTGATATTTTTCAACTCGTAAAACATTTATAATTACTCTTTTTATATTTTATGATATAAAAAAACATTTTTGAAACATTATACTGACTGACTGAACTATATATTAAAGTGTTGATTTACAAGAAACACCAATGTCTATATATAGCTTAGAAAACCGATTAAGGTCCAAGAAAAGTTCTTCGGAGCATCATCAATTTTTAGAGCCATATCCGATACTCAAGGATGTTTCAATTTCATTGTATGATTTTGACTGTTCCTATTGTATAGCATCGCTATGTTCTTACAATAGTTTCTGCATATTTTAACATGTGATATAGAGTTAATTAATGTCATATGATATAGATGGTAATAATCAACTAACATCCTCTTAGGAAATGAAAAGTGATTTAACGCTATTAGGCAGTATATTTTAAAAATATTTTTGAAAAAATTTAAAATTTTTTTATTTTTTATTTTTATGTTAAAATAATATAATTTTTTTTTATGTTTTAGATCATTTTGATGTGCTGATGTTAAAAATAATTTTAAAAAAATAAAAAAAATTATATTATTTTAATGTGTTTTAGAATAAAAAATAGCTATTATCATACTTTCAAAGACTCTCATCTTAATTAAACATACTAATTTTTAGTTTTCCTGTAGGTAACATTTTGTTTATTTATTTATTTTAATACGTATTATTTACATTCTTAAAGAACAAAAAAAATAGATATAATTTAAAAAAAAGAACAAAAAATACTATCATATGATATATTTATTTTAATACGTATCATTTATTTTTATTTTTTAAAAAATATTTTTAATATCAACACATTAAATTAATATGAAAAAATAAAAAAATTAATTTTAAATAATTTTTTAAAAAATTTTACTCAATCCAGAATGCAATTCCAAACAATAGCATAGCTGCGTATATGTTCCTAATAAACACCTAGTTAACTCGGTTTTGGAATCAAAGTGCATTATTATTATGAAATTAATTTACAATTT
>Ga0325410_1006696_pt1 | contig 12640 bp, 12 predicted proteins | sample PopdelMetagenome_16_FD_206182 | JGI IMG/M metagenome (GOLD analysis project Ga0325410, IMG submission 206182) | Populus deltoides microbial communities from Bellville, Georgia, United States - Xylem-PdIQD-R3 | ecosystem: Host-associated > Plants > Phyllosphere > Stem > Wood/Secondary xylem... | reverse complement strand
TTCAATTTAATTCATGAAAAATATGAAAGGGAAAAGTCATGATATATTATAGCCTAGTAAATAAACTCTAATTAACAATATTATAAATATCATAAATATCAAAATAAATCATTTTATGCTCTGAATCCTTTATGTCTTAAATGTCTTGACCACGTCATAATAATTAAGTTTCATATAAGAAATTAGTATTAATAAAAAACTTTATTTCAACTCAATAGATAATTAAAATCACATTAGTCATTAAAAAAAACAAAAATATTAGTTAATGTTTACATTTCATTTCCTTTACTTCTTATTTAAGATCTTATTAATTGACTTGCTAGCAATATTCTACCTCACAAACTACACCACTTACTTAAAAGTAATGTTAATTTTCTTCAAACTATCCAATAATTTGACTCGTTAACTTTACTTTTTATACTATCAATTAACATGCTTGGTCTCCGGGTGCTTTCTCTTTATTTTCATGTCGGTTTAGATCAATATGTTAATACATTTGGTTTACCATTACCTTTTATATTTTATTAATCCTTTACATATTAATGAACTTCTTGCAACTAAATACCACATATGTAATGCATATATAATTTCAACCCTAGGTAATTCATTTACCATGGGTTTAAAATATCACAACAAGTTCTTTCTCATGCACTCAACGTTGGATCGAACTCTCTTCACTTCTTACATTAGATAATCATTCGATAATCACTTGTCATACACAACCGCATCATTATTAAAAAATATTTCATTTTATATTCGTAGTCATACAATCCTTCATTACCATAAAATCTTATCATTCAAAACAATTTTTTATGATATTTTACACATGTACAATAAATCGATTCTCAAAGTGTGACAATTATACCTTGTCACGATAATTTTAAAATACAAAGCACACACACCCTTAAAATCCATAGGTATATAGTACCTAACAGTCAATGAGCTTCCATTCTTTCAATATTTTTCCATTCACCAAGTCAACCTGTAACATCCCACATCGAAAGAAGAGTGTCCAGTGTCAGGACATATTAAAGCAGTTGGTACCTAACCTTGTAAGATGCGTTTAAAACCCTGAGGGGGACCTGGGTGGAAGCCCTGGGAATGGGTGGACTGGGAGGCCCAGATGGGACAGTATCTGATAGGATTAGTGTGCTGCGCTACTCTGAAGGATGTATTTTATGGCCTGTGGGCTGCCAGGAACAAAAGCGTGAGGCGTGGAAGCCGGGTTCGGCTGAGCAATAGCGGACAATATTCTGCAAGGGGGAGTGGGTCAGGCCATACATATGCTCTCTTCTCATAAGGTAATTTTGGTTTAGAGTTTATAAGGCCATAGAAATTGGTAACGTGTTTTGATAGATAAAATAATGACAAAATGTTTCTAAGAAATAAGTGAGGTAATAAAGAATACATTATTATAAAGGATAGTACAATAAAAAGGGTAGGACTGAAGGGGCAAGCACCGATTAAAAATCAGTGACGTTCTTTTGAAACGGTAGTAAGCCCGATAAATAAATAAAGGTGGAAATTCTAAAATGAATATATTTAAAAATAATAAAATGACCTTAAAGGTTTAGAAAGAAAATTGATATGATTTTATGTGAAGATTGAACAAGAAAATTTGAATCGTTGATGAAAAAGTCATTAACTAACCAATTTTACATTAAGAAGCAGAGCTCTCAATCCAATCATCGGATCGGGATGAAATTTTGCATGAAGTCTATTAATATGTTTACCTACCTTGGTAAAATATCTCATCCCAATTATAGTTTGGTAAAGACTAACAATTTAAGCAGAAATAAATCAAATAGTTTACATGAAAAATAAAATAAAATACATAGAGGCATGAATGAGGGACAAAATTGTAATTATGGAAAAAGGTGCTTATAAAACTACAAATAGGCCACCAGTTAAAAAAAAACAAGAAAAAGAAAAAAAATCAGAGAGAGAGAGAACTACAGATTTTGGAGAAAACCAATAATGCTCCGGTGGCAATACATCTAGAATCCACCGTTGGATCATGCTACGTTTGGGATATGTTGTTCTTATCACTCTCCTATACTAACTGACTAGAGGGATTGGAAGGAACACTATCTGTTGGACAGAAATCATCATTGGAAATTTCCTGGAAAATAAAAAGGAAAGACACCTGCAGTGCAGTTTGGTCTCCGGACGGTTTTACACTAAAGAGTAAATATCTTAATTCGACCGTCAGATTGTATTTTATTTTCAGTTTTATAAGCACCTTTTTCTATAATTACAATTTTGTCCCTCATTCATGCCTTTATGTATTGTATTTTATTTTTCTTGTAAACTATCTGGTTTATTTCTGCTTAAATCGCTAGTCTTTACCAAACTCCGATTGGGATGAGATATTTTACCAAGGTAGGAAAAAATATTAATAGACTTCATGCAAAATTTCATCACGATCCGACGATTGAATTGAGAGCTCTGCTTCCTAATGTATAAAATTGGTCAGTTCATGACTTTTTCGTCAACGATCCAAATTTTCTTGTTCAATCTTCACATAAAATCATATCAATTTTCCTTCTAAACCTTTAAGGTCACTTTATTATTTTTTAATATATTCATTTTAGAATTTTCCCCTTTATTTATTTATCGGGCTTATTACCGTTTCAAAATAACGTCATTGATTTTTAATCGGTGCTTGCACCTTCAGTCCTACCCTTTATAATAATGTATTCTTTATTATCTCACTTATTTATTATAATTTTTTTTTTCATTTTTTTCATTATTTTATCTATCAAAACACGTTACCAGTTTCTCTGTTCTTATAAATTCTAAACCAAAATTCATTTTATAGAGGTCATCCCTTCCATTTTATATCATTATTTATCTATTATTTCTAATCTTGGTTTCCATCACTCATTGAAATCATACCACTTTCAGTCTTACGTTTACATGAGGTTTTACACGTCCGCATATTTAAATTATAAATTTCCAGAGTTTCACACAACCACCCTTTCTATGTTTTCTTTTTAGATGATATAATTCTCCATCCCTATATTTTATGAGGATTATATTTTTATTAATTCAATAATCGATATCATAAAATGTAAATTTACCATCTTTATTTAACAATATGTTACATTCAACATTTCAATGAAATCCAACATTTAATACCAAAAATACAATTTCTTCATAATATGATATAATAATGCCACTGCTTATGGATTTTATAACATTTTAAGCATACACGAATACAATTTCATATCACTTCAATACACTGAAGTAAAATAGTTCGAGTACATCTTACTCATTTATACAATTTTAAGAGAAACAATACATCTATCATCACATAACTTAATCATCATTTACGATCTCATTGTTTAAGCACTTTTTCAATACTTCTACAACATAGTTTTATATGACATTGAGCAAATCCTTTAATCTAAACCTTAGTTTCAATACCACTACTAAAAATTCCAGTCACTAGTGCCTCACACTAGCGCCCATGGTATCCCATATATAATAGTCAAATCTATAATCTCAGTCATTAGTGCATCATATTGACGCCTCTAGTATCTCACGGATACTAGTTAAGTCATCAACATCGGTCATCAGTGCCTCCCAATAATGCCTTTAATATCTTACGGATAGTAGTCAAATCATCATTCTTGATCATCAATGCCTCATATTGACGCCTCTAGCATCCCACAAATACTATTCAAATCCACAATCTCGGCTATCAGTGCATCATACTGACACCTTTAGTATCCTACATGTCATAACCCAATTTTTGACCATTTTATTTTTATTATTATTATTATTTTATTTACTGAAAAGAATAAAAAAATGATGATGAAATAATAATAATAATAATAATGATGGAAATATAAGTAAAATGAAATAAACAATGAATTAAAATTTGGGTTAAGGGCAAAATGATTGGAAGTTTTGGGGTTTAATTAAACTTTGAAATTAATCTAATGAAGCTTGAAATTAATTTAATTAATCCAATTAAGGGTTTAATTGGAGAATTGATAAATTTTTAGACTTAATTAAGCTTGAAATTAATTTAATTCATCCAATCAAGGGTTTAATTGGAGAATTGATAAGTTTTGAGACTTAATTAAGCTTGGAATTAATTTAATTAATCCAATCAGGGGCTTAATTGGAGAATTGATAAGTTTTAGACTTAATTGGACTTTGGATTTAATTAAATTACTGAAATCAGGGACTTAATTGAAGAAATAACAAAGTTTGGGGTTAATTGGGGTCCAAATTGCAAAAATAAAAATCCAAGAACTAGCTTGAAAATGGCACGGAAATGTAAGGATCCAATTACATTTTAACCAGGAGCTTGATTGCAAAATTACAAGAATTACAAGGACCAAATTAAAAGCAGCCTTTAGAACTGGAAACGGAGTCGTATTGCAGTGACTGTTCACCGTCTTCTTCCTCTGCAACGGCTCCGCCATTAAAGGCAGAGACGTTTCATCCGTTGGCAGCAACGCTTACGTTTGATCATGAAAGGCGACCAGTTACAGGGCATTTAGGAGGCGACCGTTACAGCGCCGATCGATCTCTGGCCTTATAAAAGCTGGGCAAAGGCAAACTCGCAGAAAAAACGAAAAAAAAGGGCAGAGGCTAGATAGAGAGCGACTGAGAACGAAAAAAAAAAAAGGAACCGAGAACAGGAGGAAAAAGAGGCAAGCAGGAACCACAAGAAAAAAATAGAGCAAGACAGAGGGAAGAAACCCAGCAAAACAGAGAGAAAGAAAATACACAGAAAAAAACAGAGAAAACGCAAACAAAGAAACCCAGAAAAACCAACATTAACATCACCGTCTCCTCAAATTCCCCCCTGCAAATCGGAAAAAGGAAGAACCCAAGCAGCAAGCCGTGACCGTCATCATCACCGAAACAAAAGGAAAACAGAAGGGGGTAGTCATACACAGACGAGAACGAAATCACCGAGCTGCAAGCCTCCTCGCGATCTCCAGAAACAGGTAAGCTGTTCTCATTCTCTCTTCATCCTTGTTTGGAATTGTGCAAATGTAAGAACTGTGCGAAGGTAGTTTCATTACCTTCGCACAGTTGCTGCACGTGTGAAATTGCTTCATGTGTGCAGTTTAATTAACTCTGCCAGGCCACTGGTTTGGGCCAGTGGTCGGGCTGGCTGGGCTAGCCCCTTTTGGGCTGAACTGGGCCCGGCCCAAAAAATATAGATAATAAAAAATAAAAAAAATGAGAAGTGTAGAAATTTTGTTTTTTTGCATGTCTTAGAATTTTTTTTTATCAATGTAATGGTGTAGAAATAAAAATTTCTCATGTTTTTAAAAAAAAATATTTTTTTTTATGAATCACTGATATCAGGATCAGAAAAAAAATAAAAAAATATTGTTTTTTTAGGCTATGAATATTTACCAACGCTAGAGTTGGAATTATTCGTGGCGGAACTTTTAATTGGAATTATTCGTGGTGAAATATTTACCAACGCCAGAGTTGGAATTATTCGCGGCGGAAGTTTTAATTGGAATTATTTGTGGTGAAATATTTACCAACGCCAGAGTTGAAATTATTCACGGTGAAACTTTTAATTGGAACTATTTGTGTTGAAATATTTACCAACGCCAGAGTTGGAATTATTCGAGATCAAATATTCATTGACGCCAGATTCAAGAATATTATGATCAAACCATCATTTTTTAAAAAAAATAAAAAATATACATGCATTGATTTAAATTTATTTCGTAGGTTTATTCATTGAAATTAGAGTCAATAATATCAGACGTTCTTACGCATAAATCAACAAAAAAGTTTTAGCAAATTAAGATTAAAATAGCAATGCAGCTTACCTCAGGTAGGGTGTGCTAGGGGTGCTAATACCTTCCCTAGCCTCAACCAGTCCCATACCATAGGATCTCTCTTGACCAATTAGGGTTCCTAGTGACCATAATACTAGGTGGCGACTCCTTAAACAAGACCTTTTTTCCTAAAAGAACAAGATGCCAGAAATCTGTTCTTTTTCCCTAATCAAGATTATTTTTAAGGTCACCTTGATGTCGGGTGCGACAGAATGCTGACTCCACTGGGGACCTAGGACTAAGCTTTGTTTTTTTGTTTTCTTATTGCTAAATATGTTTTTTTTTTATATTTTTGGTGTTTATCAAGTTTTTTTTTGTTTTTGTTTTATTTATTTATTTATTATTTATTATTATTTATTATGTATTCTTGTGTATTTTATTTTATTTTATTATTTTTGTTCTTTTTACTGTTTTAGCATGCATAAATATTCATATTTATCACGCATGTATGTTAATATGAACATCATTCAAGTTCGTTTTTTTTATGTATACATGTGGTACCAACTTTAAGATAAGTGGAGGAGTAACGGCACCCCAATGGCTTTAGCCTGGGTAAGGCTCGCGAAACTATCCAACTTTCGCATGATTTGTTTGCTCGATAGTGGTTGATGTGCCAAACTGATTTTACTCAGGGCCTCTATCTTCACGCTGCTTGCAAACCTCATATCAACCTTTCGAGGGCGATCACTGAGCATGCGAAAGACCTTTGAGACTAGATAGCCAAACTACCCAGATACATTTAATGACTAGAACATATTCTTTAGGTTGGTCCCTGTATAATTTCACTAAGATAAGCATAACATTTAAGCATTTTCATTACAGGACTTTCGGGTGACATAATGACCGTTATTCGAGAGGTAACCACTGTTGAGTATGGACTCGAATCTAAATCTTTGCAAATGACCGAGGGAGACTGCCTTAGACCAAATACCAGTGGGACACCGCTACTCAAAGATGTCAGGTGCATAATAAATGACACTAGCAGATTGTTTTCACTCACCAAGTATCAGATAGATGAAGTAGAATTTGCTATGAAGTATAGGAGGATTTTGCACCTTTTGAAGGTGCCAGCTTTGCCATCAGCTATAAAAGCCATGATACATTTTTGGGATCCTGATTACCGTTGTTTTACTTTCCGAAATGTCGACATGACACCTACCATTGAAGAGTATAGTGTGTTGACTAAATTCCCTGAAGCTGCCTACAAAGTGTACTTCCGCCAGAGAATTGACGACACCATGGATGAGCTTGCCAAATTGCTAGGGATTCCTTAGCTAATACCATATAGAGAGAAAGATAACTCTGGGGGTCTTAGATGGAAACAACTAGAGGAGTTGTTGATTGCTAAAAAAGCTAACCCGGATGCTAAATTAGAGAAACATAGAATATTGGCTTTGGGAATATTTGGTTTAGTTCTATGTCCCTCTACTACGGGAATTATCAGTTTGGAAGCTACTAATTTGTTTGTGGAATATGAAAAGACAAAGATCAACCCGTGTGCCGCAATTTTGGCTGAAACCTTCCTATCTCTTAGTCATTGCAAGAAAACGGGTAAAGGTTCCATGAGATGTTGTGTCTCTTTACTATTCATCTGGTTGTTAAGTCATATAGAAACGGAGATGCCAATATTCAATAATTTCTGGTGGTTTGACCAAAAGCCACTCGAGTTGTTCGTATCAAAAGAGTGGGAGAGCTTTTCGGAAGATGATTGGAGGGTAAAATTGCAAAGGCTTCCATTAAGCATTTTTAATTGGAAAGCTCCTTGGATGAGGAATATGACAAGCTTGATGAGTTGTGGAGAAAAGCCTTGGGTACCATTAATTGGAGTAACGAGATACGTCAGTTACGCACCTGCTTTAGTTGCAAGGCAGCTTGGGGGCATACAAAGTGTTCCTAGGACAATTGACATAGCTCAATTTATCGGGGTCTATAAAGGGGCCGCCATGGAAATGTTAGAAAGCATTAAACAGGATTGGAACTCTTTGTTGTTGATAAAGGAGGATGGATCAAGAAATCCCACAGTTAGTGAAAAGTATCCTGAATGGCATGACAGAAGAGTCTCTGACATGGTAGAAATTTCAGAATCCGTGGGCACCAGAAGAAAGAGGGTGAGTTGTGAAGAAGAACTAAGAGAGTAAGTAAAACGATTGCAAGCTGAGCTTAAAATGAAGGAAGATTTGAGACTATCATTAGAGCATCAATTAGCCGAAGAAAAAGCTATGAGGAAATTGGCTGAGGAAGAAAGGGACTCGTTGGGCCGAGATCGGATGAAAGCAGTGAACGACTTAGAATCCCTAAAATTCATCAATGAGAAGAAGACGCTTCAGGTGGAGAAGGCCCAGTATTGGGAGAAATTAGCCGTCAAAACTCAAGCTGTGTCAAACAAGCGTTTAACAGATATAAAAGAACTCAAGAGCCAGTTGAACGATGTTGAATTGGAGTTGGTTAAAACCAAGAAGATAGTCAAAGCCATCTAGAATGTGAGAACTGAACTGAATAGTGTTGGTTAAAACCAAGAAGATAGTCAAAGCCATCTAGAATGTGAGAACTGAACTCAATAGTGTTAAAATTGAAACAAAAGCATTGAGGACAAAGTTGGCAAAAGGAGAAGCAAAGACTGAACAATTGCTAGAAAGTTAGAAAATGATGGAGAGTCACATTCAAATATTAGATACTGCTAATAATTCTCTATCCAAAAATAATTTGATCCATACTGAAAGAATAAAGGAATTTCAAGAGCAAATTGACCGAGCTGCGGCCGAGACTCATTGGCTAAAAGTAGAGGCTCGTAAAGTTGGAGGGGACATCGCGAAGTATCAAAGGAGCATGAATAACACCGATATGTTTCTAAAAGCTATAGCTAATAGAGGCAGTGCCTTTCCCCCTGTAATAGATTAAGATGAATCATTTGTTGTAATGAAAGTTTTTCTGGGTTAAATAAAAAAGGGCGGAGACCTTAATTTATTTTCTATTAAAAATATGTGTACAAGGCTGAAAGCTCAGATGGTAAAAGGTTAAACAGATCTCCTCTCGGCATTGCAATAAGTATCAGATGTAGATCTGACCACGCATCCAAAGAATAACGGTTGTTATGTCACCCTCCCATGAAATAATCCATGCCCAATATGTTGCATTCATCTCCATGCATTTTCGAACATACACTTATGAACTGTCATAATGCTGCACATCAGGTGAAATATAGGTCCCCTATTGAAACACACTCATAACACACGGTTGCGAAAGAAAATGGAAAATGAAGAAAGAACCCAATTGGATGCCCAACATCAAAAGGATTTGAACAGTTTGAAGGAAGATGTCACCAGGCTTACTAGCCTACTCGAACAAGCTCTGAGATCTAAGTCAGGAGAAAGGACATCCTCCCAGCCAGCATTCACCGCTCAGATGCCACCAACGCCTCCGATTACCTTCAACCTACCAAACATGGGAGCAAGTGGATCTTCGCATGAGCCCCAATATGCTACGCATTTCCCAGCTCAGCCTATATACCCGATGAGGATTCTTCATGATGAGCTAACTTTGGAGGGGTCTCACAAGGACAAAATGATCGGAGATGAAGGTTTGGAGAAATGGGCTGCCTTAGAGGAGAGGGTGAGGGCAGTTGAGGGAAACCATTTGTATGACCCGGTGAAAGCCGCCGAGATGTGTTTGGTGCCTAACGTAGTCATCCCTAAAAAGTTTAGGGTGCCAGAATTCATCAAATACACTGGAACTCAATGTCCAATAACTCACCTTAAGTCATATTGCAATAAGATGGCCGAGGTAGTGCAAGATGAGAAGTTGTTGATCCATTTCTTCCAGGATAGTTTGAGCGATGTTGCTCTCACTTGGTACATGCGTTTGGATAACACCAAGATAAGGGGATGGAAAGATCTAGTCGATGCCTTTATTAAGCAATATAAGTTCAATATAGACATAGCCCCTGATAGATCAAGTTTGTATTCATTGGAGAAAGGTCATAAGGAATCTGTGAGGGAGTATGCACAAAGGTGGCGCGAAACGGCAGCACAGGTTAACCCACCATTATTGGAGAAGGAAATGATAGGTTTGTTCTCCAATACTTTTAAAGCACCATACTTTGAGTACTTGGTTGGAAGTTCTGCACAAAGCTTCTCTGATTTGGTTGTTATAGCTGAACGAATCGAACAAGCCATTCGAATGGGTAGGATCATAGACCCAAGTGAAAAAAGGGGTTTTGTTGGACGCAAGAAGGAAGTTAACGTCCACAACGTCGAAGGTGAAGGTAAGGGAAGAAAGCACAACTTCAGGCCACTCATGACCATTCCTCCCACATCCAACGTAAATTTCACTTCGCCATATCTAAAAAACCAAACAAATACCCAAAATATCCCGTACCACCAAAGGAACACATTTCACCCACGTAGAAACTTCCCTGCAAACCAAGAAGAACTGCCCCCACTTCCCATACCTTTTAGTGAGATGTATCAAAGATTGCTCAGCATTGGCCAAGTAACACCTGTTCCTTTAACACCCTTGCAACCACCTTTTCCTCAATGGTACCACCCAGACCAGAAATGTGAGTACCATGCTGGTATCATCGGCCATAATATTGATGGTTGTTTGGCTTTCAAAAAGAGAATCCTCCAACTCATCAAAGCGGGTTGGATTTCCTTTGATGATTTTCCGAACATAAAATCCAACCCGCTACCGCACCATGCTTCTGGAAGTGGAGGGGTGAATGTTTTGGAAGAAGAAGAGAGAGGTACTAATGTCTTAAAGTTGTCAATAGAGAGACTGTACAAAATATTGGAGCAAACTGGGTACCTCAAAGCACCCATCAAAAAACAAGCCATAGAACATGAGGGTGAATATTGTGAGTATCACCAGGATATGGGACACCATATAAACTCTTGTGAAGAGTTTTAGGCGAAAGTAGAAGACATGATGATGTTGGGAGTGTTGAGGATAGGGACGCCCGAAGAAAATCTAGTAGGAACCATGACTGGTTTTGATAAAAAGGTTGAAGTTTGTAGATATCAACCAATGGAGGGAGGACCCCCAAGAATGATTTTGGCTAGACCTGTGAGCATAGTTAATGAGAATTATAATGCCATGCCTCACAGTTATGGTTGTTCTTTTCATACCATGAGACCGACTCCTACTTTTCATGCTGAAATTGGGGGGTTAACCCAAAGTGGGAGGTGCTATACTCCTGAAGAGCTAGAAGACCAAAGAAGGGCAAAAGGAAAGAATGTGGTGGAGTTGGCCAAGATGGATGAGGTTAACAAACCAGTGAGCGATGAAGAGGCTAACAAGTTCTTAAAGCTAATGAAGCACAGTGAATATAGTGTGGTGGACCAGTTGAAAAAGACCCCCGCCAAAATCTCTCTGTTATCATTAGTTTTGAGTTCAGAGTTGCATAGAAACACCCTCCAGAAGGTCTTTAACGAATCGTATGTTCCTTAAGATATAACACAGGATTCTATAGAACATTTAGTGGGAAGGATTCAAGCCACTAACTATCTCTATTTCACAGATGATGAACTAGATCATGAAGGAACTAGTCACAATAAGCCATTATATATCACTGTGAAATGTAAGGATTGTGTGATCGCCAAGGTGCTGATAGATAATGGTTCCGCTTTGAATGTGTTGCCAAGGCATGTGCTTGATAAAATGTCAGTTGAAGTCTCTCATATGAAGCCAAGTACCATGACGGCTAGAGCATATAATGGTTCGCCAAGGCCGATTATGGGAAATATTGATGTTGAGTTTGTAATTGGCCTCCAACCATTCCAAGTAACTTTACAAGTGATGGATATTCATCCCACATATAGCATGTTGTTGGGAAGACCTTGGATCCACGCAGCACGAGCCGTTGCATCCTCATTACACCAACGGGTTAAGTTTATCATCAATGGGAACTTGGTGACAGTAAGGGCTGAAGAGGCTTTAACCATGGTGAGAAACGTGTCAATTCCTTATATAGAGGCTGAAGAAAATAAGGACGGAAACCTACATGCATTTGAGGTAGTAAATGCTGAATGGGTACCCGAGAATACAGTGCAAAAGAAACCAAAGGTTTCTGAGGCTACAAGGATGGCTGCTAAATATTTTTTAAAGCACGGACTGCCATTCCAGTATGACCCTATCACAAGAATGCCCGAGAGGATCAACGTAATAAAGATGAAATGCACCAATCAAAGGTTCGGTTTAGGTTTTAAACCTAGAAAGGAAGATTTCAAGAGAGCGACTGAGTTTAAAAGAGAAAGGAGGATGGCTCGAATCGAAGGAAGGAAGCCTACTGAGGGCCGAATCCAGATCCCTCTAATCCACATAACATTCCCACGACCTGCACAAATGATCAATGCTGGGGGGGAAATTGAGAGGATGAGCAAAGAATTTAGCGGTGCTACCATCCACTATCTGGAAGAGATCAACAAACAAGAACCCCAAGAGGGATTTGAAGACGAAGATAGCCCATATGAAGAACTACCCCAACTGACTGTGAGTGCTCTAGAGGATGGTCTACCTGAGTTTGTGAGAAGATTAGCTAAAGGGGAAGAGTTGAACAATTAAGAAATTCAAGAAGTCCCGATTATCTTTAAAAAGTAAACATTCGTTAGTTGCTTGCTTTTTTATGTTTTGCTGCATTTTGTTTGAATAAATTTGCGTTGCCAGTAATCGTGGCTCAAGATATTGGCAATAAGATTTTGTTTTGAGCCCTTCTATCATTTCAAGTTTTAATGAGATCATGCTTTGTTTTTCCCTTCATCATGCCTTCTAGTTTCACCTTTTCCATTATGCACTCATAACAAAGGCACTTTCCGCTT
>Ga0325410_1006695_pt1 | contig 12640 bp, 8 predicted proteins | sample PopdelMetagenome_16_FD_206182 | JGI IMG/M metagenome (GOLD analysis project Ga0325410, IMG submission 206182) | Populus deltoides microbial communities from Bellville, Georgia, United States - Xylem-PdIQD-R3 | ecosystem: Host-associated > Plants > Phyllosphere > Stem > Wood/Secondary xylem... | reverse complement strand
CACATTAAACTATTTTTTTTTCAACTTCAATTTCAACCACAGTTTTAACCAAATACTTACTTTTTCAAACCAACCTCAACTAAAAATACTTTTTATAAAATAATTTTTTTTAAACTACAACAACTACCACAATACCAAAAAACTAATAATTTGTTTTTAGCTGTCTTACATTGAAAAGTTTGAGACTTTACATTTGTTTTTTTTAAAAGAAAGTCAAGGATTATTTTTGTCTTTCCAGTCATGGACCCATTAACCGTAGGGATGTTTGAAAATATAATAGTGGTAATTTTTTAAAGTATTTTTATTTTAAAATATATTAAAATAATATTTTTTTTATTTTTTAAAATTTATTTTTACCATAGTATATGTAAAAATAATCTGAAAATATAAAAAAATATTAATTTAAAATAAAAAAATAGTATTTTTTTAATATTTCTGAAATGCAATTGCGAAAAAGAGTACCCAGGTACAAAAAAAGATTGGCTCCAGCTTGATCTCATTTGTCCATTTCAGGGTGGATCTAACTAGGGCACAAAAATTCATGATTTCCCACGCTCTACTGAGGGGCCTGATGCTTTTTTCCGGGTTTTCAAATTGTGATTTAAATAAAATTTTATTAAAATAATATTTTTAGATGAGATTATTTTTAAAATAATATTTTTTTATTTTTTATATTAAAATAAATCAATAACTTAAAGCTAAAAAAAATATTTAAAATTAAGCCAGTCAAACAATGAAACGAATTCTTCTGCTTTTTTTTTTTTTTTCTTTACAGTGCTTTCTTCGATCTTTCTCGGCCTATTAAGCCAGTCAAACTGCCCAACAAAGTCAGAGTCAACTTTTGAACTTCCAAAAAAAATCAAAATCAAAATCAAAATTAAATGAACTTGGAGAAACTTGGTGAATCAATTGACTGAAACTAATAAGCTTTAGAAAGAATGTAAAGACTTTAGGGTTCTATCCAAACTAAAATTTATAACATAAATAATTATATTAAAAAATCCAAGAATATTTCTAGCACAAATAATAGTATTTTTTATATGAATATTTAGAATTATAATAAAAATAATAATATTCAGAACACAAATAATACTATTTTTCATTAAAAAACTCATTAGGCCTCTCTATACTTTTTAAAAGTGTTTTTTATTTTAAAATATATTAAAATTATTTATTTTTATTTTTAATACCAACATATTAAAACACTAAAAATATCATCGATTTCATGATTTTCCACATCTTATATAATTTTAAAAAACACTAAAAAATAAAAACCACAACACTCTCAAACAGTCCAAAAAAATTCATTTAAAGGTAACTCAAGTTTTTAGAAGAAGAAATTCAAAATAAAATTAGTTTATATTTCTTTTTAATAAAAAAAAAACCAAGTTTTGGGCCAAACCTTAAATTAATACTGAAAAATTAATACTAAAAAAACACCATGCTTTGTTAAGTAAAATATAAAATCATATATAAAATAAAATTTAAAGATTCAAAGCTAAAATCATAAAATTAATACTGAAAAACACCAATATAATATTTTGTTAAGAAAAATATACTTTTGAAATGCTTCTAAAAATAAAAGCCATCGCACGTTTAAAACACTTGTGAATGAATGGCTTGATTAAAGTAACATATGAAGATCTTAATTAATAACTCTATTGACTTAAACCAAAGTAATTATGATCTTAATTAATAATTCCATCCACTATCAATTTATTCTCTGTGGGTGGCCTGTAGCCATGCCCTGTCTAAAAAAAAAAAAACCCTCGTGTCATGATCTATTATTAAACAGTTGTGATAGATTTTGTTTTATTCTACTTGGTAGTTGACTCGCGGTACACCGCGATTCACTTTTATATTTATAAAAAATTATTATAAAAATTTAAGATTAAAAAATATTGGATTCGGCTGTAACATCAAACTCAAGAGCATTAAGTTTGGTTGCAACACAAAACCCAATAATAATATTTACAATATTAATAATAATATTTAACTTGTCTGTTAATTTTTTATTTTTTTTAATCTTTCAAAAAACATTATGGTTTTTCTTTGATAGCAATAATTGTTTTTTAAAATTTATTAATGATAATGATAATCATAATCATAATAATTAATTTTATACTTCAAATTTATTAATAATAATAATAATAATAATAATAACAACATAAATAATACTATTTTTAATATTAATACTTTTAATTATAATAAAAATAATATTATTTATAACAATAATAATAATATTTTTGATATTAATACTTTTAATTATAATAAAAATAATAATATTTATAATAAAAATAATTATATTTAAAAACCTAAGAGCTTTGGATCCTGACACAACTCAAGGGAATTAGATCTTCACGCATGACCTATTAGCCTTGGATCCTGATGCAAGACCCAAGAGATTGAGTCCTGATGAAGGACCAATAATATTGGGCCAGGCGGGGTTGTAGACCCAATGGATTTGGGTTTGCGCCCTAGCCACACCCAAGCTCCCTTAGGTGTGGTCCTTTTTTCCTGCCCCAAGTTTCTTAGGCTTGGAAGAGAATTACTGACCAAGAGAAAAAAAAATAAAAAAAAAATATTGATGGGTCCTTGTAGAGATAGGACCCAAGCTGATGGGTCATGCTTCCGCTGGACCCAACTTAATATCAGACCTAATCTTAATATATTTAAAAAAAACAAAACATAAAAAATATTAATTTGAAATAAAGAAAATAATAAAAAAAAATTTAATTTTTTTTCAAAGCATTTTTTAAACACAAAACCAAACATACTTTAATAAGAAAATTCAACCCCATCTAAAATGAAAAACAATTATAATCACCCAATTTTGTATAATATGAAAACAAAAGTCACATAATTTATTTTCTCTTTACAGTATGAAAAAAAAATCAATAAAAGAAAAGAAAAAAAGTTTCAAGAGGTAAAAAAAATAAAATTAGAAATATCTTAAAATATTTTTTAAAAAATATATTGAGATAATATTTTTAAATCTATTTTACATATAATCACATCAAAATATTATAAAAACATCTTAATATTAATTAAAGGAAAAAAATTAATTTGAAGTACAGAAAAAAATAAAAAATTATCAATTTTTTTTCAAAGCATTTTTTAAAACCAAAACCAAACATGCTTTAATAAGGAAATTTAATCCCACTTGAAATGATAACAATAAATAATATTTTTTTTTCAATTTACTAATGATAAAAATAAATAAAGATAAAAATAAAATAATTCTTAATTTTACCTTTCAAATCAAATCTATTATTTCTTTTCAATATTAATAATATTTTTTTTCTGATTTATTAATTATTATATTAGTAATATTAATTGTACTCAAAATAATAATATTGATAATACAAATAATAATATTTTGAATATTAATAATATTAATTATAATAAAAATAATATTATTTATAAGAATAATAATAAAAATAATTTTAATATTAATACTTTTAATTATAATAACCAAGTGTAAAGTGATAAATATGTCAAATTTGTTTTTCAAAACAAAGTGTGAAGAAAAAAAAAGAAAACTAAAAAAATATCACAAAAAAATAAAGATAAGAAAAAATAATTGTGATAAATAGGTAAATTATAAAATAATAAAAATTTCAAGTATAAAGAGATAAATATTAAGAAAATTTTGTTTTTTTAAAAAATATAATAATAAAAATTACAAATTTACCACTTCTGTAGTAAGAAATTTGAAGAAAATTTCAATTGTGCCATTTCTAAAACAATTTGTTTTTACAAAAAAAAGTGTAAAGAAAAAAAGAAGGAAAAACTTAAAAAAATATTACAAAAGAATAAATATAAAAAATAGTGATTAATAGATGAAGTATAAAATAATAAAAATATCAAGTATAAAAAGAGAAAAAAGAATAAAAGAATAAAATTGTTTTTTTTTAAAATAAAAACATCAAAAATTACAATTTTGCTACTGCTATCTATCGTAAAATTTACAATTATGCATTTTCTACGTGAAAACATCATTTCCTATAATAATAACCTAGGATTTGAAGTTTCAACTCCTAATTAATTGCTTTTTTGCTATTTTAAAAATATAATAATAAAAATATTATTTTAATACATTTATGAGTAATTAATGACCTTAAAAGGTTTGATAATTTATATATGTATGCCAAGATAAAATAAACAAGTCCTACATTAACTGTAAAAAATCAGTTTGGTAACTAAGAAAGTGTATTTCATTTTTTTATTTTTAGGATTTAAACTTTAATATCAACACTCGGAAGAACCCATTCCTCTAAACTTATCAGACTAATATGAAAATTATTTATTATATATTCAAAAACAATTTGAGTAAACACTAAAGAAGTTACGAGCAATGATGCTTCAGTCTGGCTCTTATGAAATCATGTCAACCCACGTATTCATGACTTCCCCCTCTTCAGAGGGCCCATTTATTCATGTTTGAAATCTGGTAAAACTATGTATTCTAGGTTTAGGCTTACTGCTGAGTTTCCAGGCTTTCATCTTTTCTGGGTTTAGTGTATCTTAGATACTTGATTTACATTTATTTTATTATTAATTGGTTCTTATATATGCCAATGGTTTTTTTATTATTAATCTAGGATTTTAATAAATTAAAAACACCAAAATCAAGGCATTTAATCTTTAGTTCATTTTTAAATTTTTTTTTATAAAATCAATTAATCGAAATGATTGTATATTCATTATGATGATCTACCCTTAAATCCTTGTTTGAATAATGTTTTTTTTTTATATGTTCTCATGTCTTTAATTTGATGTAATATGGTTGAAATTAAAATCCACGTTAGTTTTTTAGTTTTTCATGCTATTTTCACTTTTCTCGATGAGATTCAAGCAAAAAAAAATCTTATTTGATTTTTAATTTTTTGTTTATGTTTCCAAACTATATTTCTGGGCTTGGACTTTGGGTCAGGAAATCCAGGTCATGTGGCTGGGCAGAGTACATTAGCTTAAGGTCATGTTTAACATGTTTAATTTTTATCAAAGAAAAGAAAGAGCAACATTTTATCCTTAAGGCGTGTTTGCTTAATATGATCTTAAGATATTGTTTAAGCCTCTAACTTATAGTTAAGGGCGTGTTTGGAAAACAGACCCTACTAATTTCTCAGCAATATTTATTTTCTTATTTTTTGTGCTTTTTCTAAACATACCTCAAATGATTTCTAAAATTCTGAAAAAAAAAAAATCAAAGACTGTTTTAAATTTATTAATGGGTCTCTCGTGTGTTTCCCAACCTTTTTATTTAATATTTGACATTTAAATTTACACTGTAAGATACTAACTCAGTATTAAATATACTTGTTTTTCTTTAAAATTTTAGAAAAATACAAAAAAATAAAAATATTTCTTATTTAAAAAAATATAAAAACACATTTTTATTTGTGTGCGTACGACCAAGTTCTAAAATATTTTCATGCATGTGTTTTTTTTTAAATAAAAATTGCATCTTTACCATACTTTGAAAAACTCAAAAATCAATTAATGGGTATCATAACAAGTTTGTGATTATCCATTTATACCTATTGTCTAAGCTTCCAAGGGTTTTGTTGTAAAACAAAAACTTTTGGCCCAAATCTAAGCTCAAGTCAACCTAAAACCAACCTAAGTTAACCAAGGTATATAAAGAAAAGTTGTAAGAGAATTACTTTTCTCTTTCTAATTTTTGGTGGTCGTCGTGACCGTCACCTCATCAAACCAAGAATTTTAGTTTTGATCTTGAGTTTTGGGTTCAAGGAAGGTAGAAGTAGCAAGTAAGCGGTTCTCTCTCATGTTGATTTTTTTATGGAAGGATTAAAGAAGAGATTAGGGTTTATAAGAATTTGAAGTTTATATTGTTAAGATTGATTTATGATTATTAGGGGTTTAATGTTAAGTGATTGATTTTGAGTATGTTGTTAGAAATAATGATTTGTGAGTTGGTTTTTAAATTGATTTTTATGGGTTAAGAAATTCATTTCAACCTTGTTGGAAAATCTGGACAAAATAGACTTGAGGTTGAAAATGATGAAATTTCATTTTGGTCCTTGATTTATGAAAAAATACAGTTTAGTCCCTAAACTTTGGAAAAATTATAATGTGACCTCTAAATGTATTTTGAGATTCTAAACAGTGTTATTATGAGGTTAAGGATGATGAATCTCAGTTTGATAATTGATTTGGAATATTTTTAGTTTGGTCCTTCAATTTTAGGAATTTACATTTTAGTCCCTGAAAATTTTAGTTTGATCCCTGGCGCGTTCTAGATAGAATTGAGGATGGTTTATGGGTGAAATTTCAATATGGTTATGTATTTACAGTTTGGTCCTCTAATTTTGGTCCCTGTTTTGAAAATTTGTCATTTTAGTCCCTAAACATAGGAGACTACACCTGATTTTCTTTTATGCATTGAAATCTTTAAATTGTATTGTTTTGGGTTTTTTTTTAGTATAATTCATACATTTGTTGTAGGTTCTCCTAATGATCCTCAATAGGATTTTCGGGGTTTTCATCTGATATTCCTTTTAGTTTTATATTTTTCAGACAAGTGAAATAATATTTAATATGCATATAATATAAATAAATATGTATGTTGATTATATGATGATTACGACTAGTTAATCTCTTGAATATTTATATATGTTGCTGTATTTTCCGAGTACTCATTTATTCTTGAATTTGCACTCGCTTTCTGTTGAAATAAATTCTATTTGATATGATATACATTTCTTTGATGATTATGTGAATATCTATTATGCATTGATATAAGACTTGTCAGTAAATCTATGCTAACAGAAAGTAGTTAATCTATTTGCACATAATATTCTATGTACTTAGCTGGTGAGAGAGGCATTAGTCTGTGGCGACTAATCCTCCCACAGTGTCACCTTCAGGTGTCATCTGGTCTCTGATATGTATTCCACTACTTTATGATAATATGCTTAGTATGTATATGTAGATGTATATCAAGATAAATAGACTTGCAAACTATTAATATTTAAAATGTATGTCAAATATTATTCCCTTACTGAGTTGGTTGAACTCACCCTTCATTCTTAATATTATTTCAAGTTCTTAGTTTTTGATAGCAGGTGGACATTGTTGAGTGTTCCTGCTTCTTCAGTTTTGGTCGGTATATGCCTTGCTTGTTTTGTGAGGCTTTCCTTTTAGTTTTGATTCAATATCTTAGACGCTCCACTATTACCATGTTTTAATTAAGTTTGGATTTTAACAGTGTAATGCGTATTATGGATTATTATTTTCATTTTAATTTCTGATGAGAAGTTTTGAATTATTATTTGATTTCATTAGTTTTGAATATTATAGTATTTCTAAATATTATGAAATGCTTTGTATTTTTAAATAACTTGTTCTTTTGATATGCTCGTTTTGAGACTTAATTTAGGTGGGATGTCCTTTTGACATCGTTCCTGCGTTGCAGGTTATGAACCCGGGATTCGGGTCGCGACATTTTTTGCCTTTTCCTATTAATTTTTTCAAAATATCACAATTCCATCTTAATACCTTGGGTTAGTGTCTTTAGTAACTTTTGCTTTGAAAATATATAAATTCATTGTAAAATTATATCAAAGACATATTATTTGATGTTTTTGTTTTTACATCACCAACTAACTATATTTTTATCTTTCTTATATATTTTTCTCTATACCCTAACCAAAAGCAATACATGATACGGAACATGCATCCGTACTCTAGCTACTAATTACACAGAAGGATTATCAAAGAAAATATAAAACTCGGTACTATAATCTTTATACTAAGACTGCCACAAGGAAGTAAAGCCCACCTCCTTGAATTGTAATTTGTGAAAGCCATGGAATTCTGTCAAACCAAAAGTAGCCTATCCTACGACGTCCATCGTGTTCTATTTTTGAAAACTTCTTAACTTGCTGATAGTTATCGAGTCCAGTGGCTCAGCCAGGTAAGCTTGAGTTCTTGCTGATAATTCTTGTGCCACAAAATGCATGGTGGGCCGTGCCTCTGGCTTGGTTTGTGTGCATGCTAAGGCCACTGTAACTACGAAAACAACTTCCTCTGCTGCTTGGCCTGTGGGAGCTTCGAGCCGCGGGTCTAGCACATCCTTTAGAAACAACTCTGGATCGCTTGGCAATGATGGTTTGATTGATGATAATGAGGATAAGAGGTCTCCAGGGTGCCTTCCCATCATGACTTCCAAAGCCACCACCCCAAAGCTATACACATCGCATTTGTCTGTGACCCGCATTCTTTGTGCCAGTTCTGAAAACATCAGGCAATCAAAATGAACATTTGAAACATCCAGTAAGAGAGCTTTTATAATTTTAGAACATATACTTAAATGACAAGAACAAAAATCAAGAATATAAGATTGCTGGCTTACCTGGAGCCATGTAGCCATAAGACCCAGCAACTGCAGTCCAGTTGGAGGAACCTGTATTCAAGAGTCTTGCTGTGCCAAAATCCGCAAGACGTGGCTCAAAATCTGTCTCGAGCAAAATGTTGTTCAGTGATATGTCACGATGCACAATGGGCGGAGAACAGTCACGGTGCAAGTAGGCAATTGCATGAGCTACTCCTCGCACTGTATTCACTCTTCTGCCCCAACCAAGCTCCACTTCCCCCTCTTTCCCATACAACACTTTTCCCAGACTTCCTCTTTCAACATGCTCGTAAACCAGGTACAAGCAGCCCCTCCTGGAGCAAAACCCATAAAGCTTTATGATGTTCCGGTGCCTAACTTCTGTCAGCATTTTAATCTCATTCTCGAAACTCTGGCGATTGGTTGCTGGGATGTCACTGGAGTCTGACATGTTGAGTTTCTTGACCGCAACTACTTGACCTGTAGACAGTACTGCTTTGTAAACACTACCAAATCCTCCTCTTCCAATGCAGTACTTCTCGTTGAAGTCATCAGTGGCCTTGACAATATCCCCAAATGTGAATGTGCTTTCTCTTTCCCATATCACCGACTTGGAACTCTCACCATTGTTGACTATTTTGGTCTCTTCATCAAGCAGTTTGTTTTTTCGGAAACATAGCAGAAGAGCAAAGATAGTTGCTATTACTAATAAGCCACAAACCGGAACGATAACACCAATAAGAACCTTTTTGCTATCCTTCGAGGACTTGCTACTGTCTGTTGTTGGGCATTGTGATAGTTCTTCTCCTTCACCGCACAATCCTGAATTTCCAACAAAAGATCTTGCTGGTGCATTTTTGAAAACGCTTCCAGTTGGTATAGGACCTGTCAACTCATTGTATGAGAAATCAAAAGAAGACAGGCTACGCATGGAAGACAGCGAATCTGGGATTCTTCCTGAGAGATGGTTATGTGAGACATTGAGAATCTCCAACTGCGATAGCTTTTCAAAATTTTGAGGTATGGCTCCTGAGAGTGAGTTGCTGCTAAGATCCAACAAGTACCGCAACGAGTTTAAGTTGCCCAGTTCAAACGGTATTTCACCAGCAAGGTTGTTGTGGCTCAAGTCCAAGCTTGATAGCTTCTCATAACTCCCAAGCTCTTTTGATATGTTTCCAGCCAGCTTGTTATCAGATAAGTCGAGAGATTCAAGGCCTTTCAAGCTGGTTAGACTCTGAGGTACCTCCCCTGTCAACTGATTGTTGCTCAAGTTGAGCATGAATAACCTGCTCAGATTTCCCAGTTCAGCAGGAATCCTCCCAGCCAGGTCATTGGAGCCCAGACTTAGAACTCGCAGCTGGGGCAACTTCCCAAGCTCAGCAGGGATTTCACCAGAAATTCTGTTTCCGTCCATCTGTAAATTGGTGAGGTTTTTACATTCTCCCCAATCTGGTGAGATTTCACCAATAAATTGATTGTCACTGAGGGCAACAAAAACAAGATTTGGAAGGACACCAAATGCATTAGTGATGTTTCCAGTGAATCGGTTCTCTTCAAGCCGAACTCGTGTTAGCTTCGAACAATTCCTCAAGCAGGTTGGCAGTGACCCTGTAAAACTGTTTTCATTGACAGTAAATTGTTGAAGACTCAGACCTCTACACAATTCAGGCGGCAATTCTCCAGAGAAACTATTGTTTGAAAAGCTAGCATACGCCAGAGAAGGCATGTACTTCCCAAAATCACTTGGAATGCTACCAGAGAGGTTATTGCCAAACAGATTGATGGAAGTTAAAGAAGTAATATTTGAAATGGTCTGTGGCAACTCCCCATGGAGCTGGTTGGTGTTGAGATCAAGAATTTGCAGAATCGTCAAATTTCCAACTTCTGATGGAATTTTACCGGTGATGTTATTTGAGAAAAGATTCAGGATTTGAAGATTTGTGAGACTCCATAATGGTGGAGGAAGGGGGCCTGAAAGCTGGTTTCCTGAAAGGTCTAGACTTAGCAACTCCTTCAAGTTTCCTATCTCCGGGGGAATGGAACCAGAGAATGTGTTATTATACAGAAAAAGGTATTGAAGCATTGTCAATTTCCCAATTTCTGGAGGAATATTTCCAGAAAACAAATTGTTTTGAACCTGAAGCGAGATCAATTCAGTCCAGTTGGATATAAGGGTAGGTGAGATCTCACCGGAAAGAGAGTTTTCAGATAAACCCATATCTGCTATTTTAGATAGATTGGACAAAGACAAAGGCAATTCCCCACTTAGCTGATTATCAGCCAAGGCCAAGTAGGTGAGGTTAGTGCAAAGACCAAGCTCAGGAGGGATCGTTGAGTTCAATGCATTCATCCGGAGATCAAGCTTTTCAAGATGCTTAAGCTGGCCTATAGAAGATGGGATATTTCCTTGGAAAGAATTGCTGAACAACTCAACAATTTGAAGACCAGATATCGAACCAATGCTTTCGGGAATTTGACCACTCAACAGGTTATTTTGTAGACTGATGTTTTTGAGATTGGAAAGCTTCGAAATGTTGGATGACAATGGTCCTTGGAATGAATTGTTATAGAGATTCAAGGCCTCAAGCTTTCCCAGATTGGTAAAGACCAATTCTGGTATTTGGCCTGTGAATTTATTGAGTGACAAATCCAGAAACGTCAAGTTCCGGCAATTGGTTATAAAATGGGGGAATTCTGCAGTAAGTTCATTGAGAAAAAAACTAAGATATTCCAAAGAAGGCATGGAAAACTTGGACCAGTCAGGGTTTTCCAGGTAGTTTGCTCCAAGGTCCAAGTGTCTTACCTTGGGAAGATTGGCAAGTTGAAAGGGGATGATACCGTTGAGATTGTTGTTGTAAAGACTAAGATACTGAAGCTCTGTCAACTGAGATATCTCCACAGGTATACTGCCCTCGAAGAGATTGGCACTGAGGTCCAAGTGAGTGAGGTTGGAGAGGCTGCCAATGGCTGATGGTATCGCTCCATTGACATTGTTACTCTGGATGTCAAACGTGGTGAGACCAGTAAATGGGGTGAAGTTGAAATGGGCGAGTGTTCCAGTTATGTTTAGGCTGCGGAGGTTTATTTGAGAGACTGTTCGAGAGGTGGAGCTGCAGGAAACAGCAGTCCACTTGCAGAGGTTGTTGAGGTTGGAACGAGACCATGAACTAAGAGGAGGAGGTGAGAAAGACAAGGCGCTTTTCCATTGGAGGAGAGCTTCAGCTTGTGTTCTTGCAGATGATTTGGCCTTCAAGGGAAACAAGGAAAGAAGGAGAAGATGGAAGAGAGCAACGTAAAGCTTTTGAGAAGCTGCCATGCTTGGGTTATGCATGCTGGACATGATCTGGGCAGTGATCTTATATAGCAATTAGAGTGAGGAATTGCTTTCAAGCTGCAACTATTTCTTTGGATACGTTGGCCATGGCATTGGTTACAAGAGCACAAAAGTCTAAATGCGCATTGATTTTATACGCATTCGTTAATTCCATCACATGAAGACCAAGACCTCTCTTTACATGGATTAATTTATGAATCATTTTTAATTATAAAATATTGGTAAAATATTTATGTAAAACATTTGCAGAAAATTATTAGTTTAATCAAGGGTATGGTCATTTCCAGTTATGCAGAACAAAAACTTTATTAATAAAGTATCTCTGGAGCAGCAGCACGAAGATTATGGAGCAGCAGCACGAGCTTCATCTATATAATAACCTAGGATTATTTTTGTCTTTCCACTCAGGACCCATTATAATAATGGTAATTTTTAAAATTTTTTTTATTTTAAAATATATTAAAATAATTTTTTTTTTATTTTTTAAAATTTATTTTTACCATAGTATATGTCAAAATAATCTGAAAATATAAAAAAATATTAATTTAAAATAAAAATAAAAATATTTTTTTAATATTTCTGAAATGCAATTGCGAAAAAGAGTACCCAGGTACAAAAAAAAAAGATTGGCTCCAGCTTGATCTCATTTGTCCATTTCAGGGTGGATCTAACTAGGGCACAAAAATTCATGATTTCCCACGCTCTACTGAGGGGCCTGATGCTTTTTTCCGGGTTTTCAAATTGTGATTTAAATAAAATTTTATTAAAATAATATTTTTAGATGAGATTATTTTTAAAATAATATTTTTTTATTTTTTATATTAAAATAAATCAATAACTTAAAGCTAAAAAAAATATTTAAAATTAAGCCAGTCAAACAATGAAACGAATTCTTCTGTTTTTTTTTTTTTTTTATTTACAGTGCTTTCTTCGATCTTTCTCGGCCG
>Ga0325410_1006694_pt1 | contig 12642 bp, 7 predicted proteins | sample PopdelMetagenome_16_FD_206182 | JGI IMG/M metagenome (GOLD analysis project Ga0325410, IMG submission 206182) | Populus deltoides microbial communities from Bellville, Georgia, United States - Xylem-PdIQD-R3 | ecosystem: Host-associated > Plants > Phyllosphere > Stem > Wood/Secondary xylem... | reverse complement strand
CATGTATACTCAACAATATTCAATTTCGGCTCTTTATAGATTTAAGTTTATTAATATTTACCCTATAAATTGTAAAAGTTTCAATTTGGCCCTTATCTTTCAATAGTCACGGTTGCTAATTGAATGTTCTCTTTTTCCAACATTTTCTTATTTTCTCTAATCATTTCCTACCAAAACTTCCTACTAACATGATAATTTCTTATATTGGTAAAAAAGATAGACTTTCATTAGATAATGAATTAGAGTTAATTTATTATATATTTCTTTTAGCTCTTACCTGGGTATTTTCACACCTTTTTAAAAAATAAAACTAGTTCCGTTCAGGGTTCATGATTGTCTCTCCCAATAAGTATGTTTACTGAGGAAGGAACTTGTTTTATTACCCTTATAAGGATATAACAGTCCCTTAACCATTAGACCAACACTTCATTAGTGTTAATCCACTATATTTAAGTCACATCATTTCTTCTATCTATATTTAAATACATTTAATCTCATTTTAAATATTCTAAAAATCTAGATTTTATCAATATCAATATAGCCCATGACTATATAAGAATAATAAGTAGAATATATAAAATTTATATATCATTAAGCTATTACACCACCTCTAGGATGCTTGCAATTAGCTTTTTGTCAAGAAAACTTAGTATTTATTTGGTGTTGTGTTTGTACTAGAGTTTTAATATATTTAAATTTTTTTATTAAATCAATTTTTTATATTTTTGAATTATATTAACTTACTAATGTTAAAAATAAATTAAAAAAATATATTATTTTGATATATTTTCAAGTGAAAAATAATTTTAACTATAATTTCAAATAGACACTTCGCTCTTTAATAAGAGTTTCAACACAAGATCTCTTCTTTTATTCATCTGTGACACATATAATAATATTATAAAATAACATTGAAAATCCAAAACTAACCTGAAAAAATAAAATAAAATTGATATCACATCTTTTATCTATTTAATAAAGAAAGGATCACATCAAATTCTTAAAAATAAAAATTGATACTAGAAAATCCAAACTAAAAGAAGAGGAATGGAATATTATGGAATAACAAGGATTGGAATATATAGTCTACCAAAGGAAAGAAAAAAACAAAAAAAAAGGAAAGGAGAAAATTCTAAGACCAAACACAACCGTCTTTTATTACACATATTTCCGTTACTTTCGGTATTAAAATCGTCGATAACCATCAGACACGACATGGTTTTGAGACCATTCTCAAACAGATTCAGCTCCTTCTTCTTCGTATCCACAAAGTCACAAATCTAAAATCATGCTACACAATTTTTCACAAGCAAATAATTTCAGGGTTCTTTTGCCAATGTTGTTGTTAATATAGCTCAAAGACGAAAGATTTCTTGTTTTTTTTTAATGAAACTTAGATGGATATATAGTTGATTAAAAGGAAAGGTTTTGATGATCTGGGCTTGGAGCAAAAAGATTGGTAATTAGATCTAATAGGAGATATAGGTAGATTCTTGGATTCTTTTGAGAAAAGATTGGTGGGTTATTAAAATAAGAAGATGGGGGTTGATTACTATAACATATTGAAGGTGAACAGGAATGCAACAGATGGTGATCTAAAGAAGTCGTATAGAAGATTGGCTATGAAATGGCATCCTGATAAGAACCCCACTAACAAGAAAGAAGCTGAAGCCAAATTCAAGGAGATCTCTGAGGCATATGAGGCATGTTTGATTTTGCTTTCCCTTAAAAAATTTCAATCTGTTCTATTAATTCTGCTGGTTTTTTTCTTTTTTCCTTTTCATTTCTGGTATCTTTTTGCTTTTTTGCTTTCTTTTTTTTTTTTTTAAATCTGGAATATACAATTGTACCCAAGAAAAAAAATCTGGAATATATACAATGTGAAATGGAGGTGTGTGTAAACTAATCTTTTGAGATTTATAATTATGCATTTGATTGTTATTCTTCACGATATTGGAAAGAAATTAGACTCGCTAAATGTGTTAAATGTAGAAGAGAATTAAATGAGTATGGATTTGATTTTGAGCTTTGTATAATATGCATTTGCTTATTACAATTTCTGGTGAAGAAATTAGGCTCTATGAAATATATGAAGAACTTTATGGTTCCATTTACTTGGAAAATTATAGCTTTGAAAAGTCAGGAGTTCTTTTAGATGGAGGTAAAATAGTTGTTTTGTTTATCGCAGTGAATTTCTTCTCTACTGATAATAGGACTTTTCTTTTTCGCGTCAAGGACAGTGAATTGTTGTTGTGGTTACATTGCCTGGGATTTTGATCAATTTTGTGAATCCAGGTTTTGAGTGATCCACAAAAAAGAGCAATTTATGATCAGTATGGTGAAGAAGGATTGAAAGAAGCACCACCGTCTGGCAGTGGCGGCTTCCCTTTTGGCAACGGTAGTGGGTCAAATGGTTTCAATCCTAGGAATGCAGAGGATATCTTTGCAGAATTCTTTGGGAGCAGTCCTTTTGGATTTGGATCAACAGCAGCTGGTAGATCCTCGAGGTTCCAATCAGATGGAGGGTCGTTTGGTTCATTTGGCTGTACTGATAATCTTTTCCGAACTTATAGCGAGGGAACTACACTAAGGAAACCACCACCTGTGGAGAGCAAATTGCCTTGTAGCCTCGAGGAACTATACTCTGGATCAACAAGGAAAATGAAGATATCGAGAACTGTAGTTGATGCCCGTGGGTATGTTTATTTGTTTCTCTAACTAAGTTTATTCAGTTTCCCCCCTTCTTGATGTCTTGATATAGTTGTTCAAAATCAATGCTGCAAGAAAAGCCACCATTTCTTGGACCCGGAGGATCATGTTCCTTGTGTGCTAAATGGCGGTAGATGGTCTTACAATCGATTATTTACTTGGCTAGGAGCCTTGCCAAACCCTTTGATCATCGATTACATACAATTATATGCAAATTCTTGTGCCATGAAATACACTGTCATATTTTCCTCGTATACATGAGAACAAGCTTCATCAGATTCTTCTAAATGTCTCCGTCGATTCCTTCTTGATCACTCAAGTTTGCTTTATGCTCGTGCTACCATGTCTTTGCATATGCTGCTGATGTCTAAATTACAGGGGTGACTTTTTCACATATCAATCCCCTTCATAGAGCTAGAAGGGCAACAGTTCCTTTTCTAATTGTAATTGAATATGAAACTGTGCAGGCGACAAATACAAGAAACAGAAATATTAACCATTGATGTGAAGCCAGGGTGGAAGAAGGGAACAAAGATTACATTCCCGGATAAAGGAAATGAGCAGCAGAATCAGCTTCCAGCAGACCTTGTGTTTATTATTGATGAGAAGCCCCATACCACATACAAGAGAGATGGAAATGACCTTATCATCAACCACAAGGTGACACTAGCCGAGGCCCTAGGAGGAACAACAGTAAATCTCACCACACTTGACTGCCGTAATCTATCAATTCCTGTACATGATATAGTGAGCCCTGGTTACGAGCTTGTTGTGGCCATGGAGGGTATGCCAATAGCGAAGGAGCCAGGTAATAGGGGCAATATGAGGATCACATTTGAAGTGAAGTTCCCAACAAGATTGACACCAGAGCAGCGAGCAGGGCTCAAGCGCGCATTAGGGGGTTAAAGATTGATCAAATTGTTATATATATACACATATATAAGAGCTAAATTCTGAAGCCAATGCTGTTTTCCGTTCTTTCAATTTGCAAAGGTTGTCTTTTGCTGTCCTTGTATTTATAGACCCTTTAAACCAACACCTACGGGAAAAGTACTGTAATTATTATAGACCCTCACAGCCATTACTGGCTGGTTCATGTAACTGATTTTCATTTTTTTCTTTAGGATAGGAGGAGGGATATACAGGGCTGCATACATCCTACTGTTTTTGTCCTTGTATTCCTTTGCTGGACGACTCCATTGTGTATCTTTCTTTTGCAGCGTCGTCTGGATGATTCTCTTCCAACAAGGAGAATGACAGAGTGGTTCCTATAGTATGTTGGTTTTATGGTTTAATTTTTGATGTTGGAAAACTAGTGGTATCTTCCTAAGCTTTCCAAGAAGACTAGCAGTTTCACTGTTGCCCCTTCGTTTATTTTCCCAAATCTTTCAGAAGCATGTGTGATGCCTCAGCACCGCCATCTCCTCCTTGAAGCATCTGGATACCTCTTATCACATTAAACATCTGGGTTCCTTCATTAACTTTTCATTTTAGAGCAAGTTTAGTGCTTGGAAAAGCTTAATTACACCCAAAAGAGGACCATTTAGAGGGTGCAAAACAAGCCGGTATACATCGTTCTTCCCTTGATCTAATTCACGGCCAATTTTTGCATGACTAGTATTCTAACTTTTGATTGGCTCTAGAAAATCTAATTACAGTAACAATGAGTTGAAAATAATCATGGTAACAGAACCATAAAGATGGAAAACAGAAAGAAAACTAACATAATCAAAAGCCTCTACTTGTAGGAGCATCTCTACGCCAAGCCAAGCCCTGCAGCCCGGGCGAGCCATTGACTTGCCCTCCACCAGATTGATAAGCAGAGTAACCATGGGGTCCAGGCTGAGGAGCTGCCCAAGCGCCTTGCTGCCAAGAAGAGGCACCGTTTTGCTGACCATGTATCAGATTCACTTGAGGCATGGCTGGAGATCTTCCTAATGGTGCCCTTGTCTGGTGTACTCTTTGCTGCACCATGTGGGCTCTTAGAATAGGCTGCCGTACACCATGCACGTGCATTGGCTGAGGATGAGTACTGCGCTGCTTTGGGGTTTCTTCTGGGTGCCACTCTGGCATGTCGTCATCGTCGTCATCATCATTCCATGGCTGCACTGGTAGAACATCGGTTTTAGGTTGTCCATATCTGTGTACAAGTTCTCTCAAATCTAGAGGATGAGATGGGATTTGGGGATATGAATTGTGAGGGGCCATTCCCTGTCTCCTAGTAGGGTTTTGGTTCGAAAACTCTGATCTTGATGCAATAGAGCCACTAGAAAAATTGAACTCCGGCAAGTCATCCTCATCCCGGCCAGCCAGTGGGCCAAACCCGGGAGGCACATCATCATCGTCTTCATCAGGTTGGGGGTTGGGATGGGCAGAAGTTCCACCACGAGGTGGTGGCAACGGATGTTTTGATGCAATATTCACATTCATATTAGTATCCTTATCATGGTGTCTCCTAGAAGTAAGGTGGTGTTGCTTTTTTGAGTTGTGTTTATGGTGTGATGCAGCGGTGGGTGATATTATTGACGTTACTTGAGCTCTTCTCCATACAATAACACCAATTAGACCATTATCAATAGCATTAGGGGCCTCAAGTTGGTCCGTTGGAAGGACCTTGATGAGCATTTCACGTGTCTTTGAATGAGATGGGCATAAATAAAGTTCCACTCCATTAGCAGGCTCAGCAAAACCCACTCTCTCATCCAAAACATAGGAATCGGCAACCTGCAGCAGGCATTTCAGTCACAGCTGACAAAGAAAACTGACAAAGCCTAAAGAGTGATGAAAAGCAGCAGAGTTTTTCATGTTTCTTACCCCTCTAAGACTTGCCCTTTCACTCTCCGTGGACCCCTCCTTGCAAACAAAGTGCACTACCTGCAAAAGCAAAAGTCAATTTCTTTAGCAACATGGAAAGCAAATGGGGCCTTTTCAAGTTATGCTTGAAAGGAAAAAGGGGTATAGATCCTCCCGATGACATATCAGATTTTATGGGAAAAAAGAGCCAGAAACTGGCAAGATCCAACCATGCTGTGGCTATATAAAACTAAGATATTTTATCTTCCATCAATATATTCTGGGTACGCGATTACTGTGAATCTGCTCAGATTTCTGGGAAGATATCCCAACCAAACAATGGCATCCGTTAAATAAATATTCCAGGCTGATTTAGTACTTTGTACACCTCTTTCCATTGGAAAGGGAAAGAAAATGTATCCCTGTTCGTTTCCATTCAGCAGGCAAGAAATGAAAGCAACTATCTTTACTCGGACGCCCTATACACTAAAACCAGTTACCGTTTGCTCTTGAGAGCCAACAACATGTGGCGTTTCACAGGTTCCGCAACAAATTCCTTGCACGTTTTATTCCTCTCAGTAACTAACTTTCCCTCAGCAACTAAAAAATCAAATCATTGGAGGCCAAATATTGTTTTTCCTTTATATGAACTTTATCAAGCCATTCATTCACACAAATCCTTAGTAGGATGTCATTCACCAAAAATGAAAAGACCATAATTCTGCAGCAGCAGTAGAGTGGGATTAATAAGCAGGGATAGCAAATTATCCCCCCTTTCTGGACAAAAGTAGCATAACTGAAATTTAGTACAGAGAAATAGACTTGAGATACCATAACAGCACGACTTCGGGACATCAAGAGCTCCTGGAGAAACTTCTCAAACGCATCAAGTCTGACTCTCCCTTTGACCTCAACAACGCCAGACCACTCTTTTGCAGACGTTTTGTCACCACTGCAGCAAGAAAAACAGATCAGAAAAAAGTAACAAGTTTCACAGTGACAACCACCTAATTCATCATAAACAAATTAGGAAACTATAGAACACTGCTCATCCAGTGTGATGTAAGCTTGGATGGCAGGCAACTAAAGGTTCTAATTCTAAGCAAGAGACCCCATAAAACATCAGATGAAAGACAAGTACAATACTATCTGTTTCCCGTGCAAAAAACTATTTGACAACATATATGCTTTTAATGCTAGGTGAAAAAAACACATACCTTTTAAAGATGCCAACAACTGAGGTCATGGTGGAAATACTCAGCTGAAGTAGGCCTTCCCAGACATGTTCACCCTTGGATGCACCAGTAGAGGGTGTAGTTTTGGATTCTACATGAATGCTGGCATATCTCCCATCAGCCTCAGATGATGTGCTAGTTTCCTCAATGTTTTCAGATTTTTCTGGGATGCTACCAACAGCATCTTTTGTAGCTACCACATGAGACTTGGCTTCTGGCCGAAGCTGTGAATCATCATTGTCAAGGGTGGGTGTTGTTTTTCCAGCATCCTCTGGTAAGTTTTCAAACGGTGGTTCTGAATCAAGGGATTCCATGAATTCATCCAGAGAGACAATTGGAGGAAGAAATTCTGCATCTTTCAATTCATCGTCCACCATGAGTCCTTGCATCAAATCATTTCCTTCACTTGAAGGAATCGTAAGCGTGTAAGAAGCTGCCTTGTCTTCTAAATCACTCTTGTCATCAGTAGCATTCACTTTGTCTTTCATTTGATCAGGTTTAGAACCCAGAGAACCTTCCTTCTCATCTGATTTTGGTTGTGTAGTGAATGAATTCAGCCCAACAGCAACCTCCATTGCTACACTATCCTGTTCAACTTCAACTTGAAACTCACCCTTGTGAGTTTTCTTCACCAAACGTCTGATATCAACATCCGAATCAGGCAAAACCACCATTTGAGCAAGTTCCTCGGCTTTTGCCATCCGCCATTCCGAAAGCTCCTTAGATGCAAGTTCCTCTGCAGTCATAGAGCAGAGTCGCCCTGGGGGAATCTCTCCAGACATAACTTTTTCTCTTAGTTCAGGATTATTACGATCTTTCAAATTGAACAAAAGAGACCTGCCCTTCTCCTTGTACTTCTTGTTTACCCCTCCAAATAATTTGAAGAGTTCTGCTTCAATTTCAGAGGCCAAAACTCGCGGATCCCTGACTACTTCTTTTCCAACATATTCATCGATATGCTCCTGGCCATGCAGTGTTTGGGCAGCTTCAATCTCCTTTTTCTCTGTTATCTCTGCATCAGGTTCCAGTATCCAGGACAATCCATTGCCCTGCAACAATTCATCTTTTACCAAAAAACTGTCACTAAATGAAATATCCTCATCACGGAAAATATTACTGGATGGTAATTCCTGCCCGTCACTGTTTGATGTCTCTGTTGCACAAGCATTTCCATGAGTGTTGGAAGTTTCCTGAGATGTCTTATGGCTGTCAGAATGGTTTTGGGTAAAAGAATTGTCCTTGGTGGACAAGGATTCCTTGGGCTCCTCAGACAAATGGTGAAAACCAGCTGCACCAGAAGCTTGTCCCATAGGTTGAGTCTCTTTGTGTTTCTGCACCTGAGCACTTGCATCCTCACCTACAGAGTACTTTCCAGAACTTGAAGTTTTATCGTGCTGCTGAGAAACCAGAGTCAGCGCATCTGCCAGTGATTGTCTTAGCTTGGACCTCACAGAATCAGACTCATTGTTGGCCTTCGAAGATGGATGCATCTGTCCAGTTTGATTTTTCTGAACTGACGATTGCTGCAGTCCAGTTTTACTAGAAGCTGACCTCTTATATGGTGCTTGTGGACGATTTGATCCTGACGAATTTAAAATAGACTGGATCTGTACAGGTACTTTATTTGGTGTCAGGGTTGGCTGTAGCCATGGCCTAAGTTCCATTTGCGCAACCTGGTTGTGAGACATTGATAATTTCCGTGACAAAGAATTGTTGGAAGAAGGTTCCTCTGGGGCCTTTCGCTTGTTCAATAGTGATGACTGCTGTGATCCAGTATTATGAAACACAGTTTCCATGTCTCCCAGTTGCCTCCTAGATAAGAATTTCTCTGGAACCATATTGTATGCACGTGGTTCCATGTGTCCTTCTTGTATACTTGATACCGAGAAGTTCTGCAAAACATGATCATTAGGCAAAGGTTCTGACAACTGTACTTGGATGTTTGATATCGACATCTGCTGTGATAAAGCATCAGTTGAAATTGGTCCCATCTGTCCCATTTGCATGTTCGACATGGACATCTGTTGTAATGCAGGATCATGGATTCCAGGTTCCATCAAACCCATATTCATCAACGAGTCCAGTTTGTTTGAAATGTCTTCCGACTGACCCAATTTGATGCTCTGCACTGATGATTGCTGTGATTCAAGATTGTTGGACATGCTGGGCAATCAACATGAAAGGAATGCAAAAGCCACTACAAAACAAAACATTCTTTGTTAGTTCCTCAACTTAAGACTGAAAAGTCAAGGATGCATGTCTAGATTATTCACACATGACCAAGTTACATCCATATCTTCTAATAAAATAAAATGTCGCTATAACAGGCACGAGTAACAAAAACTCATATGGTTTGTTTATGGTGACAACCATAAGAGCTGTAATGCATCTTCAAATTTGTTTTCATCACTTGCCGGTGGAATACCATTAACAGATAATTACTCCGACAATGAAGAGAACAAGACACCGAGAATCAGATGGAAATCCATGGTGTGAATAGATGGGAGTTATGTGTGCATTCCAGGTTCAGTATTTTAAATATGTGTGTATTCACTTAAAAATCAACCTTTAATCTCAAAGGCATTGCCATCAGTGCTGACAATTTTACATAATTTACCAAGAAATATTGTCCCAATTTGACTTCATCGAACTTTTTATCTGATGAAATTATCTTGCCTTCGCACTTTACTACGCTTAAATGAAACAGGTGTTGCACAGGCCTGTCAGCTGGCACGATAAGATTTCCTTCTTTGAAGTCCCCATGGTAATTGGCAATCAATAACTGATGAATTTTTAACGCATGCCATTTTTTGTACTGTATATTCTTGTCATGGCACAAAGCACCGGCTAGCTTGAAGGAATTAATAGTTCAAAAATCAAGATAGATCAGCTGCATTCAGATGCTTATAAAGAGTCACTGTAACCAGTAAAAAAGGCACCAGAAATTAAAGTTAAATGCAGTCTCCCTTTACAGAATTTATCAGCTCTAATCTGCTTCTTTTTTAATTTATTTGACAAATCTATCCACAATGCTGAAGTGCAACTCAATGCTATATGATTTAATTTTAAACAAAAGGTGGCAAAAAATCATTTCATCTTTTGATCACCACCCATAGCTTGTCCATTCATTCATATCAAAGAAATTACGTGAACGTATATACACCTATGGGGACAAACACCTGAAGAGTAGCAGTTGACAATCTGTCGTAACTTATCTATTACTAGTTTGATGATTCCAGGGTATATTGGACACAATCAAAACTTATCTAGCCACACACGCGCAAACCCGTTTGTTGGCTTCCAAATTTTTACAATCAATAATCTATTGAGAGGTAAAACTGCAAAAAAACCCCAAGAAAATTCTTGAAATACAGATGGAGGCATACAAAATGAGACGCCATCACCAAGTGCAAATCCCATCTAAGCGGGGTTCCAAGAGGGTGCTCTTGATACAGTCACAGACTTCAGCACTTTTGCATGAAGTGGCTGCTCTCAAGACTTCACCCATAATCGCGCGCACTTAGAATTGGCATCCCAATGCTTTTACCACTGCACCACACAAAGATTCCTATATCATGCAAACATTACAGGAACAAAACAACATTTCACCAACAAAAAAAAAAATCCCAGATAATGGGCATGTTTAGGGTACTTTCTTTTAAAAGGAGATGCCACCCACAAGTTATAAGACAGCTTGCAATACATATTTTTCCGTTACACTACAAAAGCAGTCTCATTTAAAAAAAAAAAATAGCACCAGAAAATCAGACTACGAGGATGATTTGCCCAAAAATTACAACGAAAAAATGTTCAAAAATTATATTGAAAAACTTGCCGATTACTGATGAATATTGCAATAGGAAAGAAACCAGAAAAAACACAAATACACAAAAGTCTCTACATCTATAGGAGTGAGGCGCTTTTATTTTTCACTATGTCAAAATAAAATTACATCGAATGTATATATTTATAGTAAATATAAACCGCTCAAAAAATACTAACCATCCAAGAATTATTAACAATTTTTTTCTAATACCCTTTTATGGTACCACTGGGAATGCCCTCGCACCCCAATAATATTAATAAATTTTTCTAATACTTTTTATTGGGAAACGCCCCGTAAACCCAACCTATTAATCATCCCTAACAATAAAACAAAAGGAAGTTTCTTCTGCTCCGCTCCACAGCATCTGCCTCTGAGATACAAACTACAACAAAAAAAACCTAATCATATCTAAATACCCTCAAAAACACTATATTTCAACTATGGCTAAACAATTATACAGAAAAATTCAAATTCACAAAACCAGAAAAACTAATAAAAAATGAAATCAACTGTCTGAAAACTTGAAATCACATAAAAGGAATGTAATCATAAACAAGTCCGATTCGTAATCCCTGATTAAATTCACGCATCTACAAAAGCATGCAATCAAATTCAAATCAAGCTAACAATACACTTCTACTGTAAAAACAAAACCCTAATTTCACATCAACAGGCACCGATTCGACTCTCGAGAAGCCCAAGACGACGCAAACAGGATATCGAGTTTCGGTAATAGTAAATAGCGGTGAGTTGTACCTGATGAAGAGAATAGAGCAGCCTCTGAGCCAAATGGAGATAGAGAGAAGGGCGACAATAGAGAGGGAGAGCTTTTGGCGAGAGAGAGATGAATAGAAAACCTAGAAAGCTAATCTGAAGAAGATAAGTATGGAAGGGATGCGTTCGGCAGGGAGTTTTTTCGTTTTTAATAGATAGAGCTAGGGGTGACACGTGGAAGATATTTTTTATGTGGGACCTCCTTACTACCGTATGTTTTTGCTGTAGACACGAGTTATATAAAATTTTGAAATTTTGTTTGGTTTTAAATTGTTTTTATGTATTAATATTAAAAATAAATTTTTAATAAATAACAGTATCACAATATCTATGATTCTATATTACTCACGTGATAAGGACCCACGTTTGTTTACTTTTTCGGTAAATTATGTTACCATACTGGTTTGTATCAGTAATTATAATAATTATTGTTTTTTTCTTTTAATTTTGCAGGCAAGCCATTATTTAACGGCATGTTTGTTTAAATTTTAAATTAATTTTTTTATATTTTTAGATATTTTTATATGCGGATATTAAAAATAATTTTTTAAAAATAAAAAAATATATTTTTTAATATATTTCTAAAAAAACTTTAAATCGCAACTACTATCACGATATCCAACATTCTCAAAAATTAAAATGTATTTATATACTAACCAATTTTATTTCATTTTTTCTTTGTAACAAATAAAAACTTTTCTCATCTATCAAAAAATAACTTCTCACAGGGAGCGTTATGAAATAGAAACAATTAAGCAGAAAATATATTCGGTTAAAAAAAATATAAAAATAAATTTATAAATGTGATAATTTTAAAATTAATTTTTATACTTTCAAAATAGAAGGTGTAGTAGAAACATATTTTTAATATAATATTTTTTATTTTTTATTTTTAAAATATAATTGTAAAAAATTCATAATTATAAAACTATTCAGCTAAGATAGGTAAGGATAAAAATTATTATTATCATAATTTTAAAACTCAATTTGAAGTAAGGATTGAGTTATGGGTTAGAAAAATCAACTCAGGTTAACCTAAATTGTTTTAAAGGACCAAACGACAATGTTTTTCAAGAAAATCAAGAAGGCTTTTTACTTAAGTTTTGATCAGGTTTTTCCTTAAACTTGGACCAGTTCAGGTCCTACGTCGATCAGGTTTCAAGTCAACCTGTTAAGCCAGTCTAACTTTTATAACTAGAGTTATTATATTATTAATTTCAACACTTAATATAAACTAAAAAAAATAGTTTTTAATATTTTTTTAAAATAGATAAATTTAACAGTAATACATATTAATATATTAAT
>Ga0325410_1006693_pt1 | contig 12643 bp, 5 predicted proteins | sample PopdelMetagenome_16_FD_206182 | JGI IMG/M metagenome (GOLD analysis project Ga0325410, IMG submission 206182) | Populus deltoides microbial communities from Bellville, Georgia, United States - Xylem-PdIQD-R3 | ecosystem: Host-associated > Plants > Phyllosphere > Stem > Wood/Secondary xylem... | reverse complement strand
TTTGCTGCTTTGTGTTTAGTGTGCATGCTAATTGCATTGTAGTGAACAGTGTAATTAGCATAAACAATATATGCTAATTACACTGTTTATGTGAACAGTTCAGAAAGTTGCATCGTTCACTTAAAAAACAGTGCAGAAAGTTGCACCGTTCACTTAAAAATCAGTGCAATTCACTGCACACAGGGAATTGCACTGTTCATGTGAACAGGTTTTTTTTTTAGGGTGTAAATTTTTTTAATATTTTTTTAAAAAACTAGTTTAGATTAAATTACATTCACTCGCACTATGATATTAACAATATTTTTTATGAAAAATTAGTATAAAGTGAATTAAATTTACTCGCATTGTAATATCAATTTTATACATGATAATATTTTATCTAATTTTATTACACGTATGAAAACTGTAGTTCTTATCGGATGAATTTTATACATAATAAAATTATAAATTGTTTAATAGAATAATAAAAAATATTTTATATATAGTATTATTTATTTTATGATGTAATTGGAGTAATTAATTCTACAATATTTAAATTTAAAACAATCAATATTAATATATATTTTTAAATTATTTTATAATCTCAATTTCAAAAGCATTCTTAACCAAACATATTAAATTAATTTTTTTCAACCTCAATTTTAACCACAGTTTTAACCAAATATCTATTTTTTCAAACCAACCTCAACTAAAAAAACTTTTTATAAACAATTTTTTTCAAACCACAACCGCAACCGCTATCGCAATACCAAACACACACTTAGTTTTTGTCATCACGTGTTTGTTCTTTGTTTTGGTACTGTGCAAGGGTTGTTTTGATACTGTGCAAGGCTTGTTTTATTTTTTTTGGTGTCAGCGTTATAAAAGTAATGTAAAATCATTAAAAAAAATTAATTTGAAGAAAATTTTTTTTATTTTTTTTAAAAAAACATTTTTAAAGTGTAAAAACAATCAGATGTGTTGAGTGCATTTAAAAAGTGAGATTGACATAAAAAAATAAATTAATATTTTTTATAATTTTAACATGGTGATGTTAAAAATAAAAAAACTAAAAATTTATTTTGATCGAGTGTTTTTTTTATAAAAAAAACACTCTTACAAAACCAATTACACTATAATATCAAATCCACAATTCCGTTTGTTTGCGGTTATCTTACCCCATTACAGATTTAATTTCATGTATTTGGTTAATAAAATAAATATGAGGTTTGATATGAAACTCATTAAAAGCTATCTTTATAGCTTTTTTTTTAAAAAAAAAAATTATTTTTTAAAGATCCCGCGCAAAAGCTAAAACAATGTAAAACCTGCTTCAACCAGGAAAGGCCTAAAGAGGATGCTGTTAACGCTAATATTTTGTTGCTATGGTTATTTTTTATGGCGATGGTAATTATATTTGTAAGTTCATAGATCCTTTTTGCAATGTATAAATGGGCCAGAAAGAATAGGACCATGACTTTAATGCCAGGCTTCTCCCATAGCTTGATTCTTTGCAGGCTGTCTGCTGGCTTTGAAAACCCCCCTTCAAAAAAAAAAAAAAAAAAAAAACCAAATTATTCCGAGAATATAAAAGAGTCTATAATGTGTGCCCTATTCCTAAGAGTTAGAGCATAGGTAACTGCGAAGTAAAACAACAAAAAATGACAGTGTATGAAGAAGATCAACAATGCCTAGACAAAGCAAGAATCAAGAGACGAGGAAGAAAACGACAAACCGACAACAAAACAATGAGGGAAGAAAATAAAACAACCACCAGAAGGAAAGAAAGACCAAATCAATAACTTCAAATCGACGGCGAAGCACAAACAACAAAACATCGGTGACAAATGTCTTGAGATAAATCCACTAGCTGTCCCACTCTGCATTCTATACCACAATCTCCAGACCTCTGGCTGCGTGACAAAGAAGAAATTAAGTAAATAAGACGCGTCAACAAAAAGTCATGACTCGAGGTTTCATTTTTCTTGCAATTATGCGTTAACTTGTGTTTTCACAACCCACACCGCCTCAACTCATGTTGTTTAAGGATTTTTCTTCATCCTTATAGCTATCCAGCCACTCGAGTTATTTTATATATATATATATTTTACAATAAGATTTATTTTAAATAAATTTATTTAAATGATATTTAATTGACACTTGCCCTTAAGATTGTGAAAAGTCTTAATTTAAAAAACAAGATATATATATATATAGAAATGTCATTTTTTTCTAAAAAACAAAATGAATAATAAAAGGGATATTTAATTAGAAAGTATATTTTTTATTCATTATTTCAAATCAATAGAACTTGTTGTTGTAATTTCCATCTTGATTTACTTAGTTTTCCATTCAATAAACCATATTTCAAATCAATATTTTTTTTTGTAATTTCTATTTTGGTTTGCTTAATTTTTTATTTAATAAACCATATTACCAATAAAAAGTTATGATTTTTTAACAAAATAATATATAAACAAAAAAAATATAATATTGGCTAAAAAATAATTCTTTTTATTTATAATTTATATTATTATCTTTTTTTAGGAATACCAATTTGTATTTCCACTTATTTGAAGAATTTCTTGTTTGAAAAGTTACCCATATAACTATTAATATCAACAATTTTCTTTTATGAATTATCAGTTCATATATTTAATTTAATTCATAAAACATGAACACTATCTTTTAATTTATAATTAAGTTTATTATAATAGCCGAAAACAAATCCACAACATCCAAACATGTTTTTTTTTTTTTTTTTACGTTTAAGCAGTAAATAATAAACCAACTTGATATAACGTAGGGGTATTTTTTTTATTTTAATCAATTGAGATCGACCATAACTAACACATGAACGGAAAAAAAAGGACATTTAGAAAAAATAACAAAATAAATAAATAAATATGACAGCGTTGATATCACCGTCAGAAGACTAATTATAGAAAAACAAAATTCAACTACTGATAACAGAAATGTCAAAACATCCCCTCTTTTTTTTTTTTTTATTCAAGGAAACCTTACTTTTCAAAAAAAACGTATTTCGTGGGTTTAGATAAACAAGTAAAATTCTGATTGGCGCAGGTTCTTATAAGAGATGTACGCCTTACTCGAACATTACGTAAGATCGATTATTCTCGTTTCAACCCCCCGTGTCTCTCGATCAAAATCAAAATTTCACAATTGTCTCATCTCGAAAAAAGAAATGGCTTCTACTTCTTCTCCAGGCGAAGAACCACAAAACCAGAATCAAGATCAGCAACAACAACAAGAAGTAGTAGTAGCAGCAGTGAAAGAGAAAGAGAAAGAGTGCCTTCACAGAACCAAAACGATACACTTCTTAGGCCGTACCACTCCTATCGTTCTCCAAAACGACAATGGACCTTGTCCTCTCCTTGCCATCTGTAATTCTTCTCTCTCTCCTTCCTTCTTGTTAACTCATTTGTTAGGGTTTTTAAATTTCTTTTGCTTGATTTCCTGCCAAGAAATTGAAAACTGAAACTTGAAATGTTCTGTTTTATCAGGTTTCCGTGAAAATAGGAAAACTCGTTTCGTTTAAGCGTGTTATCTAATTTGATTTTAAGGAAATTGGCTGGTTTAGGCAAGTGTGATTTCGTTCTTGGATATTCTCACGGTAGCCAAACTGAAACTTAATTTGGATCGTAAAATCTGCTTAGGAAATTAAGATTAATTGCTTAACTAGGTGTAATTTCGAGGTACTGATGATGCAAATTGAAAAACTCAATAATTTGGATCAATTGCTTGTTACCTTTTCATGTTGTTGAAGTTTAATGCAAAAAATAAGCTATTGATTGTGATGTTGTCAAATTGTACTTTTAACCATTGAAATTGAAAGAACCAGGCATTTAGGTACATTCTCAATGATTGTAGGTTTTTTTTTCCTTCCCATTTTGTTACTAATTTGGAGAGAAAACAGAATATGAAGGGAGTTTAGCTAATGTTGGAATACTGGTTGATATAACGTATGGAGAAACAGAACCTATGATATGCGATTTTTTATTGCTTGTTTGATAATTTGGGAATTTGATTGCTAGGATTTCATTCTTTTTGGTAAGAAGGTTTCAGTACACTACTGGGGATAGTTGAGTGCAAATTCTAACAGAAATTTTGAGTTATATCTAATTTACTGTTGTGATTCACTGCATTGGTGTAAATGTTCTTTTGTTTTGTTAGGGTCGTCATTATTCTGGTAACACAAACTGGTAGGATTGATTGTTTAGAGGAATATCATCTTTTCTATTGTTAAGGTAATTGTTGTTCTGGTGCCAAGAAATTTGACAGTTGACTTCACTGAACCCAAAACAATCCTGTTAGACATTGTCCACCAGACACTGGTTAATAAAATTTGTGTTTTTATCCTTAACTACCATAGAGGAGGCTTGGATTTTTGATTTTCTCGTTACTTTAGTTTATTGGTGAAAAGAAGGGATTACTTGTTTAAGCATCAAATGCTGTTTTGAATGTATCTTGAATGATTATTTTATTTGCACATTTTCTGCAAATAGATTATTTTATAAAATATCTATAAAGGATCATTCTTGTCAATTTTTTTGGGAGAAATACACCTAGAATTGTGGTTTGATTATGAACATGTGGGCTTGCTATAGGTAACGTCCTTCTGTTAAAGAATAATCTAAATTTGAGCTCAGATAGCGCTGAAGTTTCGCAGGAGAAATTGCTATCCCTTGTTGCAGAAAGGTTGATTGATTCCAACAGTAATGTAAATGTAATAACTATGAGCAGATTATCTTGTTTGTTTGATATATTCATTATTAATCGGTGCATATTATTTTGACTGCTTCTCTCACCATGCAGAATAAAGATGCAGGATATGTCGAAAATCAACAGCAGAATATTGCAGATGCCATCGATTTGCTTCCAAGACTTGCAACTGGAATTGATGTAAATTTAAAGTTTAGGAGGTTGGCCTCTCTCTCTCTCTCTATGTGTGTGTGTATGTGTACACTTGTACTTCTTTCTTTAATTAACATATATGACCATGCAGGATAGATGATTTTGAGTTTACCCGAGAATGTGCCATATTTGATTTACTTGACATTCCTTTATATCATGGTTGGATAGTTGATCCCCAGGTATGCTCTTTCCAAGCATTGCATTTATATTTCAGTTAAATTATAAATTTTTGTTTCTCCTAGGAATAATTGATGCCTAATTGCCTGTATGGTGGTGTTAATAAGAGGGTGTTTTCCTAATTATACTTGACATGCCCTTCCTTCAATTTTCAACTTTGCAAGGGTGATAACTGCATGATGGAAATTTTTGGAATGCTCTGCCCTTTATAATTTAGAGGGCTTGATTCATGTTTATTAATCCCAGTGGGTTTAAGCCTAAGTATGGAGAACTGAAGAAGTTTTAAGCTATCTGGTTCTACCTATGTTAACACTCTTATTGTATCTTTTAGGCAAATGTACTGGTTCTTTGAGTTTATCAAACACCCTCTTCCATGCAGGGGATTATTGATTTTTCTCAGATTGTGGCCATGTTGTCCCATATTGCCATCATCTGCTGCATTTTATTTTAAGTAGGTAACTTTGGTGTAGGTTCTGTTGAATATTCCCTTTTTCTCTGATTTTCATTTATTTATGTTTTACATTAACATCTGAGTAAATGTCTAATAAAATGATCTTTTCATGTGAATGTTCCACATGTATGTCCTTCAAGGTGTAGCTTGGATGCTGGCCAGCATGCATATTAGGGAAAATGACAAAATGAAAACATTTGCATGTTTATATAGTTGGGCACTGAATAACATTGAGGATGCTAAAATGCGAAACTTGGTGTTTCTTGTAGATCATCAATGTCAATACATCTTAAACTTGGTTGGCTAAAGGACAGGAAATCATGAGAGTTTAAGCTTTCCTCAATGGAAATGCGTAGGATAGATTCTTGATTGTGGAGATTTGAAAACAGTTTGTGAATGAAGCCTCATTCTTGTAGCCTCACTTTTCAAAGTTACCAGAGGAAAAACTTTCCGGCACTATCTTCTTGTTACCTATCGAACATCTTATTTTTTTCCGGAATCAATTGTAAGTCTGTCTAGTCAGGTTCTGCTTGTCTTGAAAGGGATACAAGAAGTTGTGGATAGGTAATGTAGGACAAGAGAGCAAAATCACCAAAAAGAGAGAGAGAGAGTTGATGTAGAATAAGAATCAGAATAAAAAATAAAAAGAAGCAAATGAAAATACTTGTGTGAAGCAGTAAGCACCTGTCGTGTTAGGTATTTTGTTTTGTACCTTTTGCTGCTGGTGTAACTTGTTTGGAAGCCAAAGTAAAACTTATTAACATCACATGAAAGATTAGGTAATGCTGACAAGAATTGGAGGCTTACAGATTTTTTAGAAATTAGCTTTAGTTTTTCACTACTGCAATGTGAATCAACTGTTGTTGATTCAATCTGCTGTTACCTTCTCAACTTGTATTGATTCAATGTCCAGTTGCCTTCCAAGAAATATTTTTGCTCGGTATATTATTGAAGCCAATGGATAGTTGTTACTTTGCAATGGGCTCTGTTCTTGATCAGATTTATTTGTTGCTTTGTTTTTTTCTCTTGAATACAAATATTCCTATTTCAAATGAAGGCCTTATTATTTGGGCATGGTTTACCACTAGGCTAAAGGGCTTAGTTAAAACATTAATATTTGGGCATGATTTACCTCTAGGCTAAAGGGCATAGTTAAAACATGTCAGCAAGGCAATGGCACTTGAGATTTTTTCCTTTTGTCTTGTTAGATAGTTTCTAAAAGCTATGCTGTGCATGTTGCTTAATCTCTTGTTCAAAAGAGGTCCTTCAGACAGAGAGATTTATTTCATAAACAATGAGCTGCTGAATCAAAGAAGAATGAAAGCCATACGAAAAATCATAATTACTGAGGCTCTGTGCATCAAGTGGCATAGAAAGCCTCGTTAGTATGCCTAGTGGTCTTAGGGTCTGCTCTGTGGGGGTCTCAGATCCTAAATTATGTCATTGAAATCTTGTCTTTTACTAATGATTGTGTAGTTTTAACTTTTGCATTTGCTTTCTGTATCACCCAATGTTAAAGCTTAATTGCCTTGTCACCAGATGAAACCATTTTCTTATGTGTATGGTTGTGGGTTCTTTTTGTTTGGATATATCTCAGTTATTATGTTGTTGCTGAGAAAGGATATGATATTTGAGAATGAATTTTACCAATACATCTTGATAGGCATTTTTCTTTCCTTTTGCTCTCTTTTATATTTTATTATTTGTAAGTTGCCTAATTCTTAAAGTTTTTTGGAACCTTGTAATTGAACAAGCATATTTTGTTAGTTGCATTATGCTTGAGAAATAAGTGCTTAAAATTATTAGGATGTAAAATCAACAATACATGTTCCCTTGTTCCTTAAATTGTCCTTTTTTTTTAATCAGAAAGCCTCTAGTGTTGAATGTCTTGATCTGATTTTAAGATTGAGATGATTAATTTTCTTTATTCAATGCACTAGGACTATGATACTGCTAATGCCATTGGGCCAAAGTCCTATAATACTCTTATGGGGGAGCTTGTTGCTCTTGAAACAAGAAACATGGAGGATGAAAGTAAAAATTTGATCGGGGAAGATAGTAAAACTAAAACCGAGGAAGATTGCATTGACTTTGTTGCTGCGACAACTGCTACTTTGGGTGTTCCTTCTCCTTGTCTTTCAAAGGCTAGATCTTTTGATGATTCTGCACATTCAGTCTCTGATCATCAAAAAGTAAGAAAAGGGGATTTAGAAGAAGAAGCAGAGCTATTGAGGGTCTTAAAATTGTCAGAGACTGAGTTGCCAATTTCAGTGAATGATTCTCTTGTAGCTGATGTTGATGGAAGGGTTGTGTCTGTTGGCTCACATGAAAGCACACCTATGAAGGAGACCATGGTTGTGGCTTCCTGGGATACATCAGAGGGGCATGTCAGTGTTGATATCAATCTTAGTGCATTGAGCACCGATGATAATAATAATCTGACATCTTCGGAAACTCCCCCAGGGAAACTGACAGGCTCTTCCTTAAACACTGATCTGACCGATCATTTTGATAAATCAGTTTGTACAGAATCTGGAGAACATTTCTCTTGTAATGATGTGATTGAGAATAGTAGTGCTGACACAGTTGTTGAGATTCAGGGTGCATTGTCCCTTTCTTGTGCAAAAAGTACTGGATCTTTCGATGGAGACCCCACGGATATTTTGCATGATGGTCAGAAGGTTGAGAATCAGTCCACTTCTATCACCGAGGTTCAAAAACCAGCAGATATTCCAAGTGGGCATGACATGTTGGATTTACCAGGGTTAGCTTCTCTAGTTCCAGAGTCAGATTCATCTAGTGGTAGAATGCAGAATTTTGATACACCTGATACCTTTACTTCAAGTGTTGATGGAAGTGAGCCCATATACGAGGGAGAAGAATGCATTTTAGATTCAAGAACTTCAAATTGTGAAGATAGAGAGCCTATGTATGAAGGTGAGGTGATTCTTTCTGAACAAGCTGATAAAACTGTGAGGTCTAAGGATGAAATCACTGCACAGCAAGGTGAGTGATGATTCGTGTTATAGCATTGGATTTTACACACTACCATGTGCATATATTAGGTGCTCAGTTAACAAGTAATGTGAATATATTTGACAAATTTTCATATTCTTATCAATTCTATTAGGGGAGCTGATAAGGAACTTTTTGAAGAACAATGCTAGTCAGCTGACCTTTAATGGGTACGTTGGCCCGCTGCTTGGCTATATAATCTCTCAATTCCTTGTGGATTTGATTATTTATTTTTTTGTGCTGGGTCTGGAGATGTTCATCTGATTTCCTTCATACTTTTTGCAGCCTCTTTTGCTTACAAGATGGGCTTAAAGAGCGTGAGCTGTGTGTTTTTTTCCGTAACAATCACTTTAGCACCATGTTTAAGGTTAGTTACAGGCCCATGCACCCTTTTGTGGCTTAGCTTTCAATGTCAAAGCTTCTGATTTTGAATTAGACCTGTTTAGCAAGCAGTTTAAAGAAACACTATTTAGTTCCCTGTTTTTCGTTTTCTGAACCTCGATTGTATGATTTATCTACTATTGTATGATTTGCAGTATGATAGTGAACTGTATCTTTTAGCCACAGACCAAGGTTACATTAATCAGCCTGATTTGGTGTGGGAGAAACTCAATGAGGTTAGACTGTGAGCTCAGATATCTTCAAGTTCTAGTCAAAACTAGAATGCAAGTACATATTTTGTTATTTTCAAAAATTGGATTGAGGTTTGTTATTCTACATGTAGTCAAATTAATTTGATTTTCTGGCAGTAGTGCTGTATTGGTGTGTTAATAGATGGCAACGGTGATAAAGATTTTCCTTTAAACTCCTAACTTTCAAAAGCCCCCGAGTAATAATGGCATTTTCTCTGTCTCTTATTTTCAATTTTCATCTGTAACGTTAAAATAGAAAACAAAACTATTATATCTCAGATTTCTGAATTTGCAACAACTTAGTGAGGTTGTAGGCATTGTTTGTGGAGTTTGGTATGCTAATCCTGACTTCCCATGACTTCAGGTAAATGGGGATACATTGTTTATGACAGGAAACTTCAAGGAATTCAAGGCGGAAAGTCATACAAATGACCCATGGGATGAGCACAATGCCATGACCAGTACTGCTGTATGCACTTCTTTCCTTGTCCAAACTCCAAAGTATTCTAAGTCTTCATGTTTGTATATTTTGCTGCCATGGAGCTTATTTTTAATTCACATCTCTCAGGACTATCTTGCTAGCATTGGTAGTGCTGCACAAGCGGGCGTGGATATAAAGTAATCCTTTTACTTTTCTCACTGTCTCACCCATTTAATCTCATTTGGAATGTGCATACACGGTCATTACTAATCTAGTGATCTCTTTGCATAAATATATGTACTAACTGTGCTATTATGGCAGCTCTGATCTGCAACTGGCAATAGCTCTGCAGCAACAGGAGTATGAGCAGCAGCAGCAGCAACAGCCGCAACACCATAATGTGCAGCAAGCATCCGCCACTGGTGGCTCAAGACTAATCACAGGGCCCCAGGTAAATCATTAATGATTTTTATGCTTTGGAGGTCCTGGATATTTTATTGACTATTGAAATAAGAAATCAATGCTAATAGTTTTTCAGTTGATATTGTTTGCTGGCCTCCCTTAGCTGGTCAGCTATCTGAGGTGATATCTAAAGACAGGAGTAAACGCAATATATAATTGTATGTGCATGCTTATGTTCATGTATTAATTCCACAATTGTTCTCCTTTGAAGAAACTGGAAATTTCTATTAAAAAAACCAGCATTAGGATACTTCATCAATGAGGTTTAAAGAATTATGTATATTAATTTGAAGCCATTTGACCGATCAATAATTACAAGATGTTCACAAATTACACGAGTTTCTATCACTTGTGCATCCAAAGTCTTAAGTTGACTTGGCGTTTGTGAATTCCCCCCCTTGGCCTCTTCTGTTTGTCATCTGCCAATTTGGCAGTTTGATCAATGATTTATCATTCATCATGGATGTCAATAAGAGCCTTCCATTTAGCAGCATCTTAGGATGGCATAAAGTAAAAGGGTGAGATAGTGCCCTATATAGAAATGAATTGTTCAGACTGTAGATCTTTTTTTTTCCTTGTCTTTTATTGGAATACCACTTGCAATCATGCAATCTTTTTTGTTTCAATCTCTATTCTAATGAGGCAGGCCAGACTTTTTTGAGTTAAAACTTGTAGGCATATAGGACTACTGATTCACAAGATGTTTTTCTAGCAGGTGCCAAGGAGCAGTGGTAAAACCGCATCTTCTTCTTCTTCTTCAAGGCTTGACACAAAACCAAAAGATAAGTGTAACGTGATGTGAATTTTGTTGGAGGTACCGTGGAAGTCTGTTCTGTAAATGGCGTATATTTTGACCCATTGTATCCTTGAGAACAATAAACTGCAGGAGTCAAGATTTCTCTTGTAAAAAGGCAGTATATAGCACCCTAGCAAAATCCTGCGATTTTATTAATGTTTTCTTTTTCTTCACCCCACACTTGTAAGCAGACTTAAATTTTTTTTTTTTTGGAATAGTTGACAGATTGAAAGAGGTCCGTTATATGCAGTGATGGCTTTAGTTATTCAGTTGAAATGTCTATTGAAGTGGCACAGGCAGGTCCATATGGAGGACCATTTACATTCCTATTCTGCAACTTTGCCCTGCCCATGCAATTTCGCCTGGCCGGATAATATCTTGTCAAAAGCTCAATGCACGCTCGAAAAGTTATCAGGATGTTTTCGAACTACAGGTCTGGTGTTGACGTGGCACAACAAATTGGGATTAAATTTTGGATTTTTCTATGAGAGCTATTGCTTCTCCTATCAAGTTTTTAATGTATAGAACGTCAGTAATTTATTGGAATGTCAGCTTCGAGTGTTGATGGAATCATGGAAGGGACCTAACCTTTAGAAAAGAGAATCCCTGGTGCCCAGATCGAATGCAATGTGCTTTCGATGGTTCATCTTGACTGCATGTCCTGGCGAGAATTTTTTTTACCCAAAAATCAAATTGACAATGGGGACTACCTGTAGGCTTATAGCCGATGTGCCTGTGTTCTTTTATCGTTATGTGACCCAGAATCAATCAATCTTCAACGCTTAGGTTAACCATACAGCGACACGGATTCGAATAGTTCTGAATCAGGTTCGGGCGAGTTTATGGCAGGCCTTGGAATTGGCGGCTTCCACGGGGGATTTCTATTGTCAAGCTGGTGCTAATGTTTTGTTTTGTGCACGATATTTAGGTTCAAAATTTTTGGTTTGGGGGCTCTGGTTGCCATTTGTGTGACAAATAGCTTGGATACCAGCATGGACACAAGTATTTCTTTACATTAGGAGACGAGTTAGAGAGTAAGGAGAACATCTACGAGAACTTTGCAAGAGAGCTCCATGACGGAGCAATGCATCGTCGGAGATAGCTCAAAAGAAAAATTTACAACTTTGATAATGAGTCGTCCCGGCTACTAACGCAGCATGTAGCATTCTTGTTGGTCCGTTCCGTAACCTAACCCATCTCAAACAAGACTGCACCATTACAGAAAAAACTAAATGGTGGGGGTAAAGCATTGTGGATGTAGAGAGAGATCACCGTGGACTCAAATGGTGTTTTCCCACCCTTTGTTTTTTTATCTGCTTTGACATGAAAAGGAGACAAAAAGAAAGAAGAAATGTTTCAAGATGATTCCCTCTAGGCATGGTGGTTAGAAGATGAAAAAAATTTAATGTGCAGTTGTCTGCATGGGTTCTAGGCTTAATTGTGAGTTTGGGCTGTAGCTAAATTCAGTTTGGAGCAAGGAGATTATTGTCAAGAAAAAATGTTTGCTCATGTTTGAAGCGATTTGGTTTGGTGTCGCATTTTAGATACAATAAGCGAGGAAGAAAAGGTGCGCCGCTATCCCCTCCTCGTATTTGTATGAGCAGTGCTTTTGGGTATAAAGAGATGTTTTCTGTGTGAAATATTTACCTATTGGTAGGTTGTCATTACTTAGTGAAGGATCTTCATTAACTATAAACTAATTAATTAAAAAAAATTAATTTTGGTATAAAAAAAGTTATAAATCATAATAGAGAAATTATTATTAATTTTTTTTT
>Ga0325410_1006690_pt1 | contig 12647 bp, 13 predicted proteins | sample PopdelMetagenome_16_FD_206182 | JGI IMG/M metagenome (GOLD analysis project Ga0325410, IMG submission 206182) | Populus deltoides microbial communities from Bellville, Georgia, United States - Xylem-PdIQD-R3 | ecosystem: Host-associated > Plants > Phyllosphere > Stem > Wood/Secondary xylem... | reverse complement strand
CAAAACAAATGGCAAAGCCTAATTCATAATCAATTAAATGTTAAATGACAAAAATAAAAAAAATATCAATTAAAAAATAAACAAAATAAACTTAAGTCAACTAAGTTAGCTTGTCAAACCATTAGCATGGGTCATGAGATAAAATTACAAAAATACATAGATTAAAAAAACAAAAAAAAATTATTCAAGGAATGAAACTAGAACATCTCAGCTAAAATGTGGCAAAAAAATCTAGAATAGATCATTTATTAATAATAGAAATGATTTTTTTTATAAAAAAATAAAAAATACAGCAAGATTACAACTATTTTTTATAAAAAATTGAACCATAATAAATTTAATATTTTAGTTTTTATATATAAAAATTGTATTATTTATATTTTTTTTCTTCATTTGAAAAATAATGAGAATTTTGTATTAGAAAACCATAAACAACCTTTAAAATATATTTTACAAACTCAATATAAATTTGAAAAATTAGTTTTTCTATTTTCAATATAGAAAAATATTGCATTTCAAGAGTAAGTCGCAATTTTTATTTTTTTGAACAGCTCTTAATTATTTATGAATTTAGAAATCATTATAGTACATAGTTTTTTTGCTATTTATTAGCCTTTTCACCCACTCCCTATGTTAATTTGCCTACAAGTATTCTTCTCTCTTTTTCTCCCTTATCATTAAATGTTTTTTTTTAAATCATATGTTCTTATTTATAGGATAGATGTATTATATATATGGAACCTTTGACTTATTCCTAAAGTATTTAAAAAGAAACCTCGTATATGATCTTGACATGATTAAATTGTTCTTTGCAGTACATTATGGGATAACATAAATACAAAGAATTCATTGATTGTGTATATAGCTTCCTTGTGCGCTTGATTTGACATTTAATGATGATTTTCATTTCAACTAACAAGGCGTACAAAGAGTTTAAGAATCTCCAAGAAACCTCAATGCAGTTCAAATCAAGCAGAAATAACAAAGTAAAGGCATGGACATGAAAGTTTTAGAGCATGTCTATAAGCAAAAAGAAATAAAGAATAAGAAGATAATAACAAAAGAAATGTGGTAGTGGATCTAAGCTTAGGTCCTTACCTCAATATAAGAAATGTAGATCTAAGAAAAGTGGCAGTGGTTTTGCAAACAAGTTCAGGAGTTTTACAGCTTCCACTAGTCTTTCTAATGTACTTGTTAAGAGAACGAAGATAAATTGACTCGGGAAATAGAAATGTTTTTTTTCCTATCTTTTTATTAGAAAAAAAAAGAGGGAATTTTTGAAACTTTATTGCTCCTCAGTTTTGGTAAGTCACAAATTTCTTTTTGGTTTTTTAGTTCATAAAAAGCAATGGAAATGGTTTGAGTTTTAACATATCATATTAATCACAATACAATTGATTATTTGGACAGGTAGTAATAATTAATGTTCTTAGATGGAGTGAGAATGGCTTTCTAAAGCCTTTGATCAAAAGCATTGTGGAATCTATCACAAGCGTCTAAGGATTTAGATGGATATTAGATACTTGGATGTCATAAGGGATTCATGGTAGAGGTGTTTCGTATTATTTTTTTCCAAGTAGTGGAGCTCAATCCCAACAACACTAGTGGAATAAACATATCTAAAGGCCAAACCATATAGATTTTGTATGCCATATTATTATTTTTCTTTCTTTTTTCAACTAAAATAGGAATGATTAATTCATGCTAGCAACCATTAGCATGAATTAGCATTGAGTCTCACTAGGTATTGGGCAAAAGTTGTGCTAGGACCCAATAAGAAAATCATGTTCGGGCATGACAGATCTAGATAAGATTTATGGCCCATTAAACCTTGGAGAAGTGGGTTCATAGGTTCTACCTCGTGGTTTGTTCACGGGGACATGGTATCCCCTAGGCATTAACATATGCCCATATCTGGTAGTTGGTCTCAAGCTTGTTAATCTACCTAAATCTATGGTTAGGGCGAGTAAAAGACTTAGTATCATGTCTAGGCTCCTTCTATATAAGCTATATGATTAAGTGTCATGTCATTTCACATCCTTATATGTCATTATGATTGGGCACATAGCGTTTCATCTACATAGGCTTCTATATTCTTGTTCAATTAGCCTTTAAAGATGTTGTTCACCATCCTATGGTGTATGGTCTTAGCATTTTTAATCCCAAAAGGCTTGACTTTGTAATAAAACATTCTTTTATCATTATGAAAGAAGTCTTTTTTTTTTATTGTTATGATGTATATAGATCAAGTGATAACTTAAGTTTGGGTAAAAACATGACCAAAAAGATCTTGAACTAACATTATTATCTCGTATTGAAAGCTATGGGTTGTTGCATATATTTTACATATGCTCTTTCGGGTTTTGTGAGCCCACTATTGTTGTCCAAATTCAACTTTGCAAGGATGAAGTCTATAGAAAGATGAGTGTCCAACATCTTTTTAGACAATGAAAAATCCTTCATATAATAAGGGTCGTACCTCTATACCTTAGAGGTTCATATAACCACATATCTCACTTCTCTTTTAAGATATTCTTGCTTTAAGACTACTCGAAGAAAGCTCCGAGACGAGTGATGATGATGGTTCTTTTAGTGGCCACAACTAATTATTGGTTTGACTTTGAACTTTTAGAGATCATGCTTGGAGTATCCATTTTTAGAACGCCCTTTTATAATGGCAAGAATAACTTTTGGGTGGATTTTAGGAGCAATTATGCTCGTATTTACTCTTTTGCATATCATTTTAACCTGTCCTTTTTAAGAATTGAAGTTGCTTATATGCACTTAGTGGTGAAGCCAATGATTACACCATCAACTAAGAAATAGCCAGAACCTCAAGTTACTTTAGTGTGGCTAGAAGATCCTTAGTGAGTACTCTAATTTGTCAAGAAAGTTGTAGATTTTTAAAAAAAAAATGATAGAGCACTTGTAGCATAAAGGTCCGTGACTCTTATATGCCTTCATGTTTTTGGGTTGTCAACCATTGAAAGAACTTGGAAATACGTAGAAACAAGTCTCAAATGTAGTTTAGGGATCCTTTTAGGAGATGTGAGAAAAAAAAAATGTGTGTGTGTGTGTGTATGAATGAATGAATCTAATCTTTTACTTAGTGATTCATGTGTGTTTATACATCTATGAATTATGCCAACTTGTATGGAGTAAAGGAAAAATATGAAAATAGACTATGTAGCTTCTTTTAGGAGCAATTATATAAGATAATAATGTCTGATGATGGATGATTATACTGTTAATTATAAAATTAGATGGTTAGACAGGTCAGGTTTTAGTGATGAACATGCCTTAACACTATTTGATAGGCCTAGTTATGTTATAAAAATCATGTTAGCATTAAATGCTAAATGTCATCAATACAAAAGAGTGGCAGGAAAAATAGACTCAGGTAGTTGGGTTAAGGCAAGAGCTCCTTGATCCAAACTATTTGAGGTGGTGATGATATTAGGTTCGAGCATGCGCATCCAAAATATTAAGGTGATGCTCTAATTGTGAAAAGGTTGAGTCAGCCTTAAATATCATTAGATATTATGTCACGGTTGTGCTCAAACTTAATAAGAGAAATCTTGTTTAAGATATGGTATACTCTTATAGAAAATGTGGCACATAAAGATCTGGGCAAAGGGGTTCATAGATTATGTCTCGTGGTTTATGCTGAAGGGTAGTGGGACCAACCCTAGGTCTAAACCAAGACTCATATATGGTAAGGTGACTTGGAGCTGTTAATTCCGTAAACAAGATTGACCAAAACTGAACCACTATATTCAGTTTGAAGAAGCTTGAAAATCCCTAATTGTGTCTAATTTTAAACACCTTCTAATCAATCATACCAATTGTCATATGTGAGTGCCTTCACTGCCATTCCCTACTTATTATGAGCAATGAGTAAGTATCATATATGTCTCTCAAAGTCTATGTGGATTGCGCCCTATTTTCCATACACTTCTCCATGACAAGTGCAACTTTGAAATTTAAGCAGCCTGACTCCTGATGCACCATGCTATACTTGTATATTCTAGTTTTGTTCCTACCATAAAATGCTCTGTTATTTAAAAGGTTTTTTTAGATACAAGTTGTTTAATAGTTTTAAACCAATCAATAAATCTCACGTGACTGCTTTGTTTGTAAAGTACAAGTCGAGAAAAAAGAAACCAACTAAAAGGTAGTGTTTTCTTTTCTTTTTTTTCTATTTCAATAATATTTTCTTAGTTTTTTTCTTTTATTTCAAGAGGGTAGTGTACTTTCTAAGAACAAAAGATAAAAACCAAAAAATAGTATCAAGCTAAACGAAAAGAGCTGAAAAGGTCGATAAGAACTAAAGCCATAAAAAAAATAGACGGGAAAAATAAAATAAAAAAGATGAATTAGGGAGGAAATTAGTTTTGAATTTATTATATAAGCTTAAAATGGGAGTACAAAACTCAAAATATCGGGTCATTTGTTACAATCTCGCATGCCATAGATAGAATCATCGCCTTCTCTCGAATTGCACAGTTGTCCCTCCCATTTTGATTTTTGAAGCATTTTATTCCATGTACAATCTTCCACATAATTTCCACCTTTCTCAAGGGAGAATCCACTTGGCCACAAACAACTAATACAACTCCACCTTGCTCCAATAACAGGAAGACAGCTGCTCCACTGGCTTTCATTTTCCTTCAACAAAAAGACCAGCTTTCGTATAAACCAAGAAGACAATCTTCCTTTCTCTATCTATGCCTCCGGTCCTTTTCCCTTCTTGAATGCTTAACCTCCTCCCACTCTACTGGAGGTGGTGGTGATGGCTCACACCTAGAGGGCTTCCTCTTAAAGTGCCTGTCATCATCACTGGACTCGTAGTCCATGGCAGCTGCAGCAGCACTGCTACTGCTCGTTCTAGCCTTCACAGACGATGACTTATAGTCATCATAGTAGCCATTGTTAACTGGAGATGATGACTTGTGATGTGCAGAAGATGCAGGGCCACCACCACCTCCCGCTGGTGCTGCTTCACTAGAGGAAGAAACCTTGCGCTTCTTACTGGCGGGTTCTTCTTCTGCTGGAAAGCTAATGCGAGAGAACACACTTACTTTATGATTGCGGTCTGTTGCTGTTGTTGAAACTGGCTTAGTGGTTGTCTCAGAGACAGCCTTGGAAGAGGATTCTGAGCGATTGCGGGGGTGGTGGCGGTGATCACGGTCACTGCGGTCACGCTTGTGGTATTCAAAATCATCAGCATCTCTGTCGCTGTGTTCATGGTGGTGGTCGGACTTTCTTTTAGACGGGCGCGGTGGTAAAAGGTCAAGCTCTCGTGCTGACCGATCTGGTGATGATCTCTCAGACCGGCGACGGTGATGATGGTGGGGATCGCCGCTGGATTGTGGTATTGACTTCTGCACCAACAAACATGGAACAGCTATTATAATCTTGAATTTTTTTTTCTTTCCTCTACTTTTCTAAAGATATCAGAAAATCAAAACGCGCTAAACTTTACTACGTGGTATGTTGTTCTTGTAATGATCAAATGAAGTACATTATTCTTCATTTTCATTATTTATAACATATTTGGGGCCATTGATTTTTTTAAAATTTAAAACCTTTTTTTTTCAGATTCTCAAGATCCTTGGTTTTATTAATCATTATTCCACCACCAGCAAATAAAAATCAAGTTTATAGCATAGAAACTCCTGAAAAAGGCCATGAATTCAATGTTACTCTTATTTCTTCCAACGCCACATTCGAGGTTTTTAGTGCTCATCTTTTTAACTACTAAAAGAACCACGAACGAGTGTCTGCTTGATGCCACGGAAAATATTTACTCAACTACTCCAAGAACCATATTCGGGGGGAAAGAATTATATCGCTCCACCAAAAAAAACCCACAAGCATTAGATCAAAAACGAAAAACTAGAAGCAGAATCACCCTTATTGGAAGGGGTGAATTGCTCTTCTCTAGGACGTGGTGTCAGCAAATCCAGAATGAATGACAGAGAAAATTAACAAGTAGGAATGAGGTGGAAGAGGGAATGGAAACTGATCTGATAAAAGTCCACGAGGAACCATGAGCATGCTGCTCAGAGAAGAAGAAAAAAAAAACTACTGAAAATCCAGAAACTAGGTTGGATTTGGTGTTGGGAATTTTATTCTCTTCCTATACGTTGTTCATTGGAAAATGGAGAATAAAATGGGGATTTTTTTTTAAGTACGAAAAATAAGTTACGGATTCAGGAAGCCCGGTAAAATAATAAAAATAATAACCACCAATTATCCTTTCTCGCATTGAAAAGACAAGAGTTTTCTTGCCAACTCGTGCTCATCAACACCATGGAGGGTACCTGCTGCAGTGCAGAAATTGATAACAGAAGAGAAATCCAAGCAATAAAAAAGACATACAGATTTCATTGAAGAAACATCACCACTGCTGCTCACTTCCCTACCCAATGCCCGATCTCTGGAAAACACCCTACGGAAGAGATATTATTCAATCAGAAACTACAAGGCATCAAGAAGCCAGCAGATTTAATGAACCAGAGGAAAAAGGAGCAGGTTGAGTCACATAATCATCAAACTCAAAATATGTCAATTTTAATTAGAATTGCAGCTATACAAGGTCTTGGTTGTGGGGGTACCTCTCAGCTCGTCTCTCATTTTCATGACGTCTCCTGACATCAGCTTTGCGGGCCTCAAATTCCTCCCTGCTCATTAGAGGAGGTCCAAGATTCATATTCATTCCAAATCCAGCAAGATCCCTACAGCAGTTGGAGAAAAACGTTCCAAATAAATTACATCAGCTCACAGAGATAACAAGGAGAAAATACCAAAACACAGGACTGCGTACCTCTGAGGTGGAACAATGGGCATCATATAACCCTGGGCTCCAAAAGGATCTGGAGGCATAACACCCCCAAATGGAATGTCCAAGGGACTTAATCCGTAACCCATATATGGCATTGGACCTGGATAAGGAGGCATGTATCCTTCCATTCCAGGTTGCATGCCACTCCAATACGGATTAAAAGCAGAGGGACCCATGGGCATCACATAGCTCTCTGCTGCAAGATCCTGAGAAGCTCTCCACGAATCTATGAAGCATTCAAATAGGGAATCATAAGTATTAACACCAATAACTAAATACGAATTGAAACAAACACACAAACACAAAATTTACGAACTCTAAAACAATGAAAAATTTATGATGAACTCTAAAACAAAGAAAATGACCCTATTCCATAAATAAATAAATAAAAAATTAATCAGTCATGTCATGTATGAAACCAGATTTACAGAACCTCCCAAAAACTAAAGAAAAGCAACAAATATACCATTTGGAGGCATGCAAACTTTCTTCCTTTTCTTTTTCTTCCCTGACAAGGAAAAAATCAGAGTCAGTTAAACTACTAGTGTACCTTTTCTGGGTGAAATTAAGAGAATGCAGAAGATTCCATCACGCCCCAACAATAACAATAACAATAACAATAACAATAACAATATATATATATATATAAAGATTGATCACTACCAGCCTCAATAGGAACCAGCTTCTGCTGCACTTCTTCCTCAGGCAGTGGAGCACTTCCTTGTGATGCTGGCTCCTTCACACTCATCGACTCGTGGGTAGCCTCAGATACATCTGCAGCTTTGGCAGTCCTCACTTTCTCAGGGACTTGCTGAGAAGCAATAACAGGCTTCTCCTCTTCTGTTATTTCCTTGTTTAAATTTGGAGATTCTGCATTACCAGGAGACAGCTTATGTTGTTCTCCCTTGGATGCAACAGACCGTGTGGGTGATGGAACCTTTGGCGGTGGACAGCGTGCAGACTCCATATCTAAACTTAGAAGGCAAGAATGACATTAATCATACATATAATCGAGAGCAGAAAATTAATGTAACTAAAACAAAACAAGAAAACACACAAACCTAGAACTGGAAAGGTACTTCCTGCATTTTCAGCACTACTGTTACCAGACTCCAAGATATGATTGATCGTATCCCTAAGAGTCTTGTTAGGAAGAAGATCATCCGCAAGGACATTTAATACCCCACATACACACTTTGACTGTTCAATGATGTAATCTCTTATACCTGTATTAAACAGAAGAGGCAAGTTCATGTAAGAATACTCTAAATACTGAGGATAAGGATATCCCATGATGTTGAAATGAGCTAACAGGCAAAGTTGACATGCCTAAAACTAACAAGGTAGAAGATGGTGGAAAAGTATGCCAAATCACAGAGTCAGAAAATTTAATTTTGCAGAAGAACAATTCATGTGGAAAGTGCCAAATGAAATTCCAATACAAGGTGGTACAGGAAAAAATCAATGCTTACACTTGTCGCAGAAGCTTGTGAAACAGCATTTGCTTGTTAAGACTGCATCCTTCATAACTTCCTTACAAAGTGGGCAGTGAAGTTCAGGTGGAAGATCACCAACAGGCCGTGTGGAAGGTAAGCCTTCAATTGCTTTCTCAAAAGCAGCCCTGTTTAAATTTAAACATTCATAATGAATTTGAAAGATGACAACTCTAATCTTTGATCATATGGAGAAGAACTGCTGGGACATAAAACGGATATCAGCTTACTCATTTGGCTTCAAAACAGCAACTGCGCCACTAGGTAAAGCATATGAGCCATCTGGGGTCGCCATCAGCATTGACTTTGGAATACCAGTTGGAGGCCTTACTCTTTTAATATCGTAATTAGGGTCACCATTTGTAGAGCAGTGCTGAATAAAATGCCCTGAACAAAGGAAGCACACACAGTAAGCACAGGTTTGCATAATGCTCTCCAACCAGACAAGTGTAAGCAAAAGGCATTTTCTTTGTTTTCATTCAAAAATGAACATTTACATACCAGGAAGCTTGCATCTGTGGCATACATAGCCTTGTGGAGGTGTTTTCCGCTGCAAGCCTAATCAACCTCAACAAGAAAATCATTTACTTCAGGGTGATGGGAAAATGTTAAATGTTAACATGCAAGGGCATAAACTAGCAAAAAAGATATCATTAGGAATGCTAAAATTAGCACGAAACCAACAAGTATGAGCACGCACAATCACAAAGGGAAGGAGAAATTTATAGATAAGCAAACACACCGAAAAAACGCAACACAATAATCGCAAGAGAAGGAATAAGAAAATCACCAAAACCACGCCCACCCATTCTTCCAGCAAATCCCCTTCCAAAACCTCTACCAGCACCAAAGCCATCAGCACCTTGACTGCAAATCCAAATGGAAATTAAACAAATAGAACGCAATCACAACTGACACATTTCAATGTAAAACAATTGAAGATCATCTCACCGCTGCCAGTCCAAAGCTGGAGTATCAATTAGTGCCTTAATTCTGTCGTCCTCGTCAGCCTTGTTTGTAGGGACCACGTCAGGAGGTGGATTATTAGACTGAACAGGCAGTACATCAGGAATGGAATATAAATCATTTCCAAACTCATCCCATTCGTTGTCTTCAGTCTACAATATCAAATAGTAAACATATTAACAAACACTACAAATTCACACAAATTATATTGCTAAATTACCAGATCAATCAAAGGAAATGATGGCAGTATCCATGCTTACGAAATTCATGGCAGATGAATCAGCACCTGTAAAACTACCCTTCTCTGGAAGGGTGTCCTCAACTTTAGCTTCCAACTTTGGCCTGCAAAATATAACATGGACAAACTCAACCCAGCCCTGAAAACTTGTTTAACAAGAAGCTAAAAAATGAAAACCTATTTGTGGACATTTCAATGTAGGATCTATCCACATCACTAAGTCATTGACAGTAACCTACTAGAGGATACTGCAAACTTCAAACATGACCCAATGATTATCGAAGCACGAGAACTCTGCAAATGTTTGGGCTGATATAAATTATGACAGCTCCAGAAAACAACATTTCACGCCCCATCTTTCAAAACACTTCGCATAAATTAAATCAACTCAATCAAGCGATTAAGAATTTGAAGGTTTGAGATAGTACTCTTGCTCTGTAACAATGGTCATGCGAGGCCTTCCTGGAACCCGGCGTATTAATACAGAGGTATTTTTGGGAATTAACATTGCTTCATCAAGATACTCTGAAATTGCAAACAAGAGATCAACAAGGCTATAAAACCCTGCAAGAATGATTAATTATGAAACCAAACTTATAGTTCATTGAAATGCAATCCCAGTTGGTCGAACCAATCCTTCCTAGTGATAATAGGTTAGTCTAACAACAAAACCCCTAATATGAACAATTCAGTCTGAAATTTGTTTGATTTTTTCCACTACCCTCATTCACAAGAAATTGAAAACATTGGGCACAAACTAGCCTTCTCCATGATGTGCATCAGTATGCAAACCAGGTGTCAAAACAAACTACCCTCCTTCCATAATGTGCATCAGTGAATTGAGGAATCCAGAAGCAAAAAGCCCAGAATTAAGAGTTGTATTACTATTAAGTTGGATTTAATTGAAAGACAACCTAAGTTATCAGCCCCAAATTATAAAGTTCAACTAAAAAAGAAATAAAACCAACCTTCATTGGTTTGGGCATTAGTGACAACAAGGTCGAAGTCAGTACCCCTTCCCAAATGCTTTGATTCAAAAACTTTTTCTTTCAAGGTACCAACGGAAATAAATGGACCGTCCATTGAGATTGAATCATAATCTCTAGCACTCTTAAATTTGTAATACACAGCCATTGCCTTTTTCTTTTTCTTTCCAGTAATTTAATAAAAAAAATATTATCAGATATCAGAACAACAGCACTAGGAAGAGGGGTGGGGAAATCAAAGGCCTCTCAAAAAACAAGGGCCTGCTATTCAACTCAAAAAAGATAACAATACAAAAATAAAAATAAAAATTGAACTCTCTCTTTTTTTCTATCTTCCTCAAGTAGAATCAACCAAACCAACTAATGAAGAACTTCTGTTCGTTGTCTATTGCTTGGCGCGCCTCTTTTCGAAGAAACCCTTCAAAATCGAACCAATTGCAGAAAGTTCCTATCTTTGAGTGCAATCACACCAGTCAAAGCCTTGAAACAAGAAACCTCAGGTGGCAGTCTAACTCAATCGAACAAGTTCGGAACTTGTTAATGGTAATTGAAAGATCGCAGAAAAAGCAAAATAACCCCCAAAATTCTTCGATCTTGATTGGGAAATGATTGAATCTGATAAATCAACCGATTCGAATCTTCATAACCCGATCCGATTAGCCAAAAGTCGTCAAATACTCAATCACCGAGAAAAAATACGAACTTGAAAACAATCTCGGTCCAGCGATGATTATCATAGAAGGTGATTGATTAAAGCTTCAATGCGAAAACCCTGAAATCGAGAGATTTAGAGGAATTCTTCGAGAAAGCTCATGTTGTGATGGAGCGAGAAAGGATAGAGCGTTAGTTTTAGGGTTTGTCGAACAGAGATAGACAAAACTCGATTATGAGGATTGTTTAGGGATTTTCAGTTGAGAGAGAAATATTAGGCTGCGGGCGAGTATATAAAGAGGGAGGTGATAGAGATAACGTGTTTTGGCTTTGCTTGCGCTGCACGGGTTTGTTTATTATTCCTTTAGGGTTCGCTGCTTATTCGTGCTGTCGATTGACGCGTTGTCTGCTGGTCTCAGCCTTCTGGATAACGTCCCCGGTGGGACCATCTAGCACCATTCTATTCTCTGGTTTTATTGTTTTTCTCTCTTTTTTTTAATAATAATAATATTAATATGGATAAAAATTGAATTGAAAATTTAACTTTTATACATGATTATTGGAAGCAATTAAATTTAGTTAATTAAGAGCCTTTTTCTTTCGCACCACAAAAACAAACATAGTTTAAAAATAATATTCAATTATTTTTTTGTTAAAATTTTGTTGAAAAATATTTTCAATTGAAAAATTAAAATGTCTAAAATTAATTATAATTAAATGAGAAATTAATATTAAAAAAATCCTCCATAGAGTTTACAAAAAACTAAAATTCAATCTTAAAACTGTCTCACGTTAATAAAAAAAAATTGTTTCTTTCCTCTTTCCATGCCTATATATAACATTTATCCCACTTCAAAAAAATATAAATTCTTCTTCTTTTTAAAAGCTTGTATAGAGGTTTTTCTTGGTTTATTTAATATTAAATCAATAAAAAGATATGATTATTCTAGTTTTCTTGTAGAAAGAAAGAGATTAAGTTCTTTTTAAATTTAATTAGGTTTAGGTTGAAGTTCATCAACACTAAATAATACGATTGTTAAATCTTAAGTCTTAAAAGGCAATTTACATCTACCATTTACATCAATTGACAAGTAAAATTTATCTTAAGGACAAAGAGTACTATTCTTGCTACAACCATCTCCTTTTATGGTATCATTTAATTCATGCTTCAAAAAATAAGTGTGATTTTAATGTGTTCATATATTAATTCTTTAATATCATTTTATTGGTATGCTAGTTTTTGTTTTATGTTTCTTTGTATGCATGTCTATTTTATTCTTTGTAGTTCATGATTTTTTATTTGATCTAATATATCGATAAACTTTTATTTAAATAAACTTAGTTTTATTTATCTTTAAGAAAATAAATTAAAATTTTTTTAATTTAATTTAAATTAAATGATCTTAAGATAAGTTTTAAAGTTTAATTATTTTGAAAATATAATTTAATTAGTAATTTATGAAAAA
>Ga0325410_1006689_pt1 | contig 12647 bp, 5 predicted proteins | sample PopdelMetagenome_16_FD_206182 | JGI IMG/M metagenome (GOLD analysis project Ga0325410, IMG submission 206182) | Populus deltoides microbial communities from Bellville, Georgia, United States - Xylem-PdIQD-R3 | ecosystem: Host-associated > Plants > Phyllosphere > Stem > Wood/Secondary xylem... | reverse complement strand
AATTGTTAGATAAAGGCTTCATCCGGCCTAGTAACTCACCCTGGGGAGCTCCGGTATTGTTTGTAAAGAAGAAGGATGGCACCCTTCATTTGTGTATTGATTATCGTCAATTGAATAAAGTGACGGTAAAGAACAAGTAGCCACTCCCACGAATAGATGACTTGTTTAATCAGTTGATTGAAACCCAAGATGATTGGGTCGGGAATTAAGTTATGAGATGCGAACTGTTAGAAGTGTAAACAGGTTACATGTCGGTAACTTGGGACCTTCCGGTATAGGAGGGACTCCGTCGAAATTCCGGTAGATGTTAATACGAAGACTATGAATACGTATATACAAAAAAAAATTTACTACTCTGTTTTTTTTTTTATTGTCATGAGATTGTTGTTTTATCCTAGAAATGGGGATGTTACAGTCCCCTTTTGAACTTCTATATGGTTCTCCTCCCAATTATGAAAACTTTCATCCTTTTGGTTGTCATGTTTATCCATTTTTACGTGATTATATGCCTAATCAATTTTCCCCTCGAAGCATTCGTTGCATTTTAATGGGATACAGGACTTTTTATAAAGGGTTTCGTTGTCTTGACCCCTCTACATCTAGGATATATATCACTCGACATGCTTAATTTGATTAAAATTACCTTCCCTTTTTAGATACCTCTCAGGCTCAACCCATATCTTCCCTTCAATTTTCCAATTTTCTTAAGCTCCAACCCTGTTTCTCATAAGAGGGCCAAACATGTTGAGTTAGATTACCACTTTCTTCATGTACTTGTTATCACTGGCAAACTTCGTATACAGTATGTTCCTTCTCACTTACAAGTTGTTGATATCTTAACCAAAAGTATGCCTAAACCTCTCTTTTAATATTTCTGATTCAAGCTCCACATCAGTCCCAACCCGACATTCTGCTTGCAAGGGATGTTGAAGATCATCAGCTTTAATCTAAGACTTCCTTATATGCATTTTGTTGATCCACAATTATAAGAGCTCATTTAGCTAATCCCGTTAATATAGCTAATCCTTTCCTTTTCTCTTGTAAACAATTATTCTCTTGTAATACATTTGTAGGCCACAAGTGCCACCTCAACACAGTGGCTTCCTTATAAGATGGTGTGTATATTGCACGTGCCAAACAATTTTTCTCCTGATCCTTTTATTCCATTTCAATTTAATCCCATATTTTATATAGTTTTGTATTTGATCCCTAATTCTTTAATAACTCAAACTTAGTCCCATATTTCATCGTACTTGAGTCTAATTAAGGCCCAATTAAAGCCCAACTAGGGAGAAAATAAGGGATGAGAAAAGAAAAAGGCATATTGTCAACCAAGTTACCTTATTGTAGTCATGTCCATAACCTGGATCACGAATTTCACAGGTTAACCCAAGTTGACTTAGGTCAAAGTAATATGGAATTTTTAAAGAATTTTGTTCCCCAATCTTTTATAACTTTTTAATTTAGTCATATATTTCATCCAACCCAAGGCTAATTAAGACCCATATAAGGTCTAATTGGGGAGAAAATAAGGGAAGGAGAACAAGAAAAAAAGATTTTCCAATTGGGTTAGCTCATTATGGTCGTATCCATTGTCGTGGGGCAACGTCGGGCTGGCGTGCTGAAATGGTATTGTTGGGAAGGAGAGGGTTTCAGATTTAATCATAAATTTATGATTGAGGTTAAGAAGTCGTCACCTAGTATTATGGTTACTAGAAACCCTATGGTCTATGAGACTTTGGGTAAAGGACTGGTTATGTAAAGAGAAGATGCATCACCCCTAGTGCATCATACCTAAGGTAAGCTGCATTGTTGTTTGATTATTTTTCTAGGTCAAATTTTTATTTGTTGGTCTCGTCTACAGTTCAAGGTAGATCTCTCTTCATGAGAGAGTCTCTATCTTATCGGTTTAAATCATAACCATTCTAAAGTTTGAATTTTAACATTTCATTTATTTTGCATCTTTAATACCTAATGGTGTATTGTACTGTGTAGTTTTACATTCTCCAAATATTAAAGTCTACATCTAAACCCTAATATAAAATGGACAAAATGATTGATGAAGGGTTTTTGAAATTTTGGTCGAATCCTAATGGATAATCATAAACTAGTTATGATATCCATTTTTTGTATTTTTTTATAAAAACATGCTTGGAAAACCTTTAGGATTTAGCTGTATACATGAAAACAAAATATTTTTTTGTTTTTGTTTGTTTTTTGAAAGAGGAAACTAATTAAAAAAAATTGATATTTTTTTGGATTTTAAAAAAAAAAATTAGAAACATTTTCAAGAAAACTAGGTATTTTAATACCAAATCTATATCTTACAATGTAAATATACAGCAAGATATTATGCAAAATTGGTAGAAAAACATGCGAGAAAATCATAATTTTTGTTAAAAGACTTTTGATTTTTTTAAAATTTTTTGTTTTTTTATTATATAATATTATAATATTAATATTATATTATTATTAAATACATAGGTTGGGCCGGTCCAGCTATACGGAGTGAGCCCAGTCTGGTTAGGCTGACTTGGCCTAAAAGTGTTAGGCCGATTTTGGCCCAAAAAGGGGTTGGGTCGATGTCGGCCTAAAAAGGTTAGGTCGATGTCAGCCTAACATATCTGTCCTTTTTTTAGATTTGGACTGGACCTAGCCTAGCCATTTGGGCTGGGCTTACACGGGTCCAACCTAAACTCAATGGGGGTTAATTATTCCCCCTTACATGTAGAACGAATTATTGTTCTGCATACAGGAGACAATGGTTGGGGGGCGAAAAAGAAGAAGGAGGAGGAAAGAGAAGAAGGAGCTCACCTGACTCAGGGGTCGTGACTGTTGTCATTGGTATGGTTGAGGACGGTGGAAAGGTTAGTGGCTCACAGCAGTGCTAAGGTAATGGTTGGGTTCTTAGGGGCAGGAAGAAGAAGTATGCGTTGGAAAGGGAGAAGGAAAGATTGGCAGCGGTGGTTCCTGTCTCCGATGAAGGGATGGGTTAGCAGACAAGGTTAAGTCGCCTTCGATCACGGCGTGGGGGAAGGTTGTGGTGGTTGAACATGTAGTGGAGAGAGAAATGAGGAAGAAACTGACAGCTGAAAAATTAGAGGGGGTGCTGATTTGTTGCCAACTTTAGATCCAAATATCCTCCTCCTCAAGCCATAAAATCCACCCTTATTTATAAGGGTGGAAAAGGGACATTTTCTTTTTATTGGTGCCAAATATTGACCCTTGATTCTACCCAGAATGATGTCATTCATTGGTTCAAAGTTGTCATTATAAACTATCAAAATTGGTTGTTAAAGGCTGGTCAAGTTAGCCACTTTGGGGCAGTGACTATAGGGATAATTGGTCGGCGTGACCTACTCTAAGGTGTAGTAAAATATTAGACCATCATGGTAGTGTATGATTTGTCCGGTTTGATTGAGAGATGAAGCATTAAATGCCCCTTAAAAGTATCCACTCGGGTAGCTTTTTCAGGTCAAAAGAAGAAGACAATGAACAGTAACCAGACGACGCGTCGTCTATTTTTTATTATTTAAAAAAGGGCTCTGTTTTGGACCTTAAATTAGAGATTTTGGCCAAAATTCAATTTGGTCCTATGTCTTTTAATTACTTTCAATTTCACCCCTAATTAACCTTAAACTTTAGATTTAATGCAATTTTGCCCCTACCAAATTACAATATCAGCCCCAAATTTCAGTGCCTATTTGATATTAGTCCATGGTCTTAGATTTATAAAATTTGACCCTTAATTGACCATTAAACTTTTAATTTTTTTCAATTTCACCCTTGATTTCAATCAATTGAGTCCTCATAGTTCAGCACCTTTTACAACATGGTCATTGGCTGTGAATTTCTTCAATTTAACCCCTAATTGACCCCTAAACTTTCATTTTCTTGTAATTTACCCTTAATTTCAATCAATTGAGTTGACAAAAATTAAATTTGATCTCTTAAAATTCTAATTTTCTGAATTAAGCCCAAATTGGGCTCCTAAACTTAATTTTTCACCAATTAAGCCTCTAATAAACTTAATTTAACCAAGTTAAAGTATAATTAAGTCCTTGCACCTAATTAAATCCTTCAATTGGACCCAAATTAATTCTCAAACATAATTAATATTAATTTGGCTCATGATTAAATTAAATTAAATTAGCGTATTAAAATTTTAAGTATGTCCTTGGACTTAATTTTTATGCATATTCGTTCAATAATCATTTAATTTGACATTCAATCTACAATGTTTCTTTAGTCTTTGGTATAATGGGGTACAATTAGGCTTTAAATTTCATCCAAAATTACAGCTTGATTTTCCTATATGTTTAAAATTCACCCCGACCTGCTTTCCAAGTTGCAAGTCTTTATTTTATTTTTTTTATTTTTATTTTGAAATAAAAAAAAAGTGAATTTAGGAAATAACCCTAAAATGAGTTATGACATCCATTATCCAGATTGTAAATTTCATGAGTTAACTTGGGTCAATACAATATGTCATCATCTTTTCATTTTATTCCCTAATTTATTTTCCTTGGATAGTCCATTGTTTCACATTTAAGCTTTGATAGGGTTACATAAAGATTAAAACAACAGCGACATAAAAAAAAACATTTTATAGTCAAGTCACCTTTTAAATAGGGTGACTAATTTATCTCTTAGCATGTTGAGTCAAAAAAGCCAAACAAAATATTTTTTTGCATTTATTAGCGTATATGATAGTCAATTAATTTTATTTAACAAAGGGTCAAGCTATCAATTCACATTTCAAATTTTTCATCGTATGCTGAAACTATTAATGGCGCCCATATGTATTTTTTACACGATAATTGACTTTTGACTTAGCTCGCAATGCAGCCCTAGAATCCAACCTAGTAAGTACTAAGTAGATTGGGTGTCTTTCTTCCCTTAATTTTACCTTATAGATGCTGTAAATTAAAAACCCTAAAAATTAAGGCTCTTAATTGATTTTTATCAAAAATCAATTCAGTCTCTTTTCTTATAATTGTGGCACATGCATTTCTAATTGACTTGAAATCCTTTTAATCCTTGCAATTTCACCCTTAGAAATTCTTATTTGTTCCTTTTATTTGAGTGTATTTTACAAAAGAGTCCATGGTTTTTAATTTGTTCAATTTCAGCCTTAATTGACCACCAAAATTTCAATTCCTTTCAATTTGACCCCTAATTTGGTCAATTTTAGCCCCTACAATTACGCATCTTTTTCAGTTTGGTTTTTTATTTTGGATTTCTTCAATTATGTCTCTAATTGCCCATCAAACTTCAATATTATCACAATTAAGCCCCAGATTTGTCCACTTTAAACCTCTAAAAAATGACTTAAGTCCCTAGACTTCAAAAACTTATTTTCCTTGCAATTAAGTCCTTGATAAAATTAATTAAGCCTTGCAAAATTCACATTGAGTCTTTAATCATCTAAATTTGCATTTCTTTACCCCAAATAAGAATATTTTCACCAATTGGGACCTTTATCAATCAAAATCGGGTTGTCAATTTTGTTAATTTTGTATATTTTGGTCCTCTAGCTTTTTCATTTGTCATCTTGGTCTTCTACCACCAACCTTAGGCAATCTTCTAGGCTTTCTTCATGTATATTTTTTTTTATTTATTTATTTATACGTAATAAAAAATGAGTAACAACAAATGCTCTCTATTTATAATGCTTACGAAGCAAAATCTCGTCAATGTTTTGCATAATGAGCTTGTAAAGAAATAGTGTATGTCTAACTTGATGGGTGACCTACCCATCTAAAGACTTTTTTTTTTTAACAGAGAATGGTCTTATTATCATGGGTGACCTACTCCTTTTAAAAGTTTAAAAAAAAATGGTTTATTCTCAAAGGCGACCGCCTATTTTGAAATTCTAAAAAGAATTTCAGCAAGTATTCATGCTTCCTTGAAATTGGTCTATTTTTATAGGTGACATGCCCATTTTAAAATTCAAAGGTTTTGGTTTATTTTCATGGGCGACTTACCCTTTATAAACTCCAAAAAGAATTTCAATAAACGTCCACACTTCCTTAAAATTGATCTATTTTCATGGACAACCTATTCATTTTGAAATTCAAAAGCTTTGGTCTATTTTCACAGGCGATTTACCCTTTTTAATTCCAAAAAGAATTTTAGCAAGCATTCATGCTTTCTTGAAATTAATCTATTTTCATGGGTAACCTGCTCATTTTAAAATTAAAAAATTAGTCTATTTTTATGAGTGACTTACCATTTTCAAATTTCAAATACTAGAATCTACATTGGATCCTTCCAAAACTTTTCTAAAATAAAATTTCAAAACAAAAATACCCTCTAAAGATATACTCTTAAAACGAGTGTTTTGTCTTACCGTCTTAGTTAGTCACACCCTATAAATGAGATGTCTTTGTCATTTCTCGGCTTTCGTTCACCCATGCAGATTTCACTGCATTTCCTCTTGATTGGCGAATCCTACACCAACACTATTTCAAAGTTAAGGTTAAATCATATGCAATGCATGCTTTTCAAGGTATAGCCTCCTTTTTTTTCTTCACAATCTTTTTTATTATTATCGAAGGTTGTAATTTCTTAAGTGGTCTCTCTTGCTGGCTCACCTTCCCAGTTTACTCAAGCAAGTTTGTGCGAGTTACTTTCAAATCTTGAGTGTCAAGATGCCTTCATAGCTTTCTTTTTTTGTGAGTATTTAGGCCATAGCAAATGCTATTATATTTTTCCTAATTGAGAATGAATTAAAAACTCTTTGTCTTATAACAACGTTGTTTTTCGTGTTCTTTTTCAAGTACTTGTGTCATGACACACACTTTGGTTTTTATTTTAAGGTGTTTTCCCTAACAAAAGTTTCGCAAGATTTACTTTTTCTTTTCAAAAACTTGAGATTTTTTCAAATGTCATGTCAAATAACAAAGTTCATCCTACACCCATGATTTGTATTAGTTTTTGAATGTATCATGGTGATTGGTTTAAGAGATGACCCATTTAACATTGGGTTTAAAAAAGATCAAATACTTGTTTAGAGTCATTATCCAGGTTACCTGTTTATCACGCTACCTCGGGTTGACCTGGGTTTTTCCTTATTTCTTTTCTTTATCCAATTTCGTTCTTCCAAATTTATTTTTCCAAGTTATCATGATCGTTTTTTTTTATTTCAACCATTTATTATTGTTGCCTGTTTTTTATAGTCTAGTTAAAATAAAAGTAGCTTATTAGACACAGTTAGGGTTATAACCCAAGTCGTTAGTGATGATGTTCCAAAATCCAATATGCTCATGAATGAGGTTATTTAGTGTTTGGACAATGGTTAATCACACATTTAGATCAATATTTTTTATTTAAAGCTCATGAAGTAAATGATAAGTGGAATAAGGCTTAACACCTGTAAAACAGTCTCTTTTAGTGGGTGGGGTCTAGAGACCCTCCAATGATAAAAGTCAGTGACTTTTAGTAAGAGATTGTAATAAATAAAAAAATAAGTTTAAATTCTAAGAACTAGTGTGTTTATTCTAGTTTTTGTATGGTAAAATGCTATGAGAATAAAAGTATGAAACTTAAAGAGCATAAATTATGAACCTTTTACTTAAGTGGTTAAGGGGTATATGTAGCCACTGAACCTTGTCATGTTACTTGAATAGAGAAGTTGGGGAACCATTTCCTTTTGATAGCATTAATGAGGGATAATTATCCCTTACATAATATTAACAAGGGATAAATTTCTCTTACACAATATTAATGAAGGATAAATATCATTTACACAATATTAATGTTAATAGAAATATAGTAGGCCCTTTAAAGACTTTTTATACACTTGTAGGTGTAGAGAGATGATATTCTTGACTTTTAATATTTTATGTTAAAAGCTATAAAAATAAACAAACAAGGCCTCATAATAATCATAAAGCCCATACCCACTTGGACTTGGAATAATGCCAAGCCCAAGAGTGATGGGTCTGACAACTTGTTAAACCCATGTTTGTTAAGCCCAGGGGATAAATATCTCTTACATAATATTAATGAGGGATAGATATCATTTCCACAATATTAATGTTAATGGAAATATGGTACGCCCTTTAAAGACTTTTATACACTTGTAGGTGTAGAGAGATGATATTCTTGACTTTTAATATTTTATGTTAAAAGATATAAAAATAAACAAACAAGGCCTCATAATAATCATAAAGCCCATACCCACTTGGACTTGGAATAATGCCAAGCCCAAAAGTGATGGGTCTAACAATTTGTTAAACTCATGTTTGTTTAGGCTATGCGTGTAACTAATCCCGATGATGTTAGGTCTAGTAGCTTATCATACCCACGCCTGTTTGGGAGCACATAGCTGAACCCAAAGATATTGGGTCTAACAGCTCGCCAAACCCATATATATTTGAGCTCAACACATAGCTAAACCCAAGGATGTTGGGCATAGCTACTCACCAGACTCATGTCTGTTTGGGCTTAGTATGTAGCTTGCCTAAGGATATTGGGTCTGGCATCTTGCAATACTCATGCATACTTTGGCTCAACACGTAGTTGAACCTAATAATGTTGGGTCTAGCTGCCCGCTAAACCTAAGTCTAATTAGGCTTAGCGTGTAGCTGAACTCAATGATGTTGGGTTTTAGCAGCTTGTCAGATCCATATACATTTAGGCTCAGCACATATTTGAACCCAAGGATATTAGGTTTGGTAACTTGCCAAACCTATATTTATTTGGGCTCAACACGTAGCTAAACTCAAAGACGTTGGGTTTAGAAGCTCGCTAGACTCATAAGTTTCTAGGTTTAGCACACAGCAAAACCAAAGAATATTGGGTCTGACAGTTTTTCAAAATCATATTTGTTTGGGCTTAGTGCATAGTTAAACCTACAGGTATTGTGTCTAGCCATTTGTTAGACTCATATGTACTCGGGTTTAGCTTGCAGCTGAATCCAAAGATGTTGGGTCTGACAGCTTGCCAGACACAAGTTTGTTTGGGCTCAGCACGTAGCTAATCCTAAGGATATTAGGTCTGACAGCTTGCCAGAACCTAATGTACTTAGGCTTAGCTTGTAGCTACACCCAATAATGTTGGGTCTGGAATTTCATCAAATCCATATGTACTTAGACTCACCACGTAGCCGAATCCACGGTTGTTGGCCCTAGAAGCAAGCCAAACTCACGTCATCTAGGCCTAGGATTCTGCCAAGCCTAGATATGTGGGTTATTACCTTGCCTTTGCCCCTTTTAAACATGGACTTAGGCTATAAAAATAAAATGCATTGATCCATCATTTTTTTTATTTCTTTAAAACATGCTTGCATCATATAAACATCATTTTTTACATGAAAAAAATGCAGACCCGAGTCTAGTATTTTCATATTGAGATGTTTGGAAGTGTAACTGAACTGAATTTGCACAAATAAAGATGTCATTTGAACTACTATCTACTAATATTTGGACATCCATCTAAAAAGGGTCTTAAGACACCAATAAGTCAATTTAAAAATGCGTTTAAGTATGTGAGATCTTCTCCAACTAGACTCCAAGGTTTTGGGTTCATGAATATGAAATACTTAAAATATATTTGAGGGCATAAACGACTAAGGATGGCAATACTCAATCCAAACATTAAAAAAATAACTTATTTTTCATGAAAATATTTTTCAAAAAATTAGAAAATTATGTTTTGCAAAATAGATATAGACTTAATATGCATTTTTAATTAAAGTTTGTTATATTTAATTTAAATTTTGATTTACAATGTATAAATTCCTTATTTTTAAATAATCACCATATGCAAAAGTGTGTCTCTTTACATTTGATACATTGACTACTTTATTATGCATAATATTTTTAATTTTTGTTTGAAAAAAGTACCCTGACTTTTTTATAACTTGGTTATTTTTTCACTATTTCTTCATTTTTTTAGAAATAGGTTTATATCCTAGATCAATATGATTTTTCAATTTGAATGAAAAAAAAATCCACCCGTATATAATATCACTCATATGACATGTAAATCCATCATATTTCATAAATTATTTTCCTTTCCAAGTACAACTTCTTCTTCTATACTATACAAATTGATGTTTTGATTTCACCATTAAAACCCTCTTGTCCCATTAAAACATCCCCCTCCTCATGCATTAATCAATCGTAGTCTGTCTACCAAAAACATTGACATTTGATTTCTTATTTTTTTAATAATAAAATTAAAAAAAAAAACTAAAAGAGAAAGTGTTTATCATGGAACATTATTTATTGAAATAGTATTTTTCTTTTTCTTTTTTTCTAATATACATATTCAATTTTAATTTATTTATTGAGGATTGAACTTCATAATTTTTTTCAATTTATTTTTTATGAGATTATCCTAAACTCACGACTCGGACCACGAGCTTGGCATGATAATTCAGTTAACTCGAGTTTTTTTTTTCTAATTGACTTTTTTTTCTTCTTAATTTCATCCTTCAACGTTGGGTTAATTGAGAATTAAACTTCAGGATTTATTTCGTTCTGCTTTTTATGAGATTATCCTTATCTCATGACTCGAGTCATAAGTTTGGTGAGTTAATTCTGGTTGACTTGAGTTTTTTTTTTTTTGTTCTTTTAATCAATTTTGTTTTTTAATTTTATATTTCAACACTGGATTGATTGAGAATTAAGATTTATAATTTGTTTCAATCTTTTTTCTATTGGGAAGTCTTATAACTCAGATCATGAATTTAGCAAGTTAACCTGAGTTGACTCAAGTCATTTTCTCAAGTTCCTTTTTAATTTATTTTTTTCAGTTTCATTATTTAATATTGAATTTATTGGAAATTGAACTTAGTAATTTGTTTTGATTTACTTTATATGGGATTATCATTAACAAAAAAAAACTAAAGGAGAAGGGTTTTTATTCATAACACTATTTTTAAGAATAATTATTTTTCTTTTATTTTTTTCTAATTTATTTTTTTTTCAATTTTAATTTCATCATTCAATATTAAATTATTGAGGATTAGACTTCATAATTTTTTTCAATTTACTTTTTATGAGGTTATCTTAAACTAATTACCCAAACCGTGAGTTTGATGGGTTAAGTTTTTTTATATATATAATTGATTTTTTTTCTAAATCTCATCCTTTAACCTTGAGTTAATTGAGAATTAAGTTTTGGAATTTGTTTCAGTCTATTTTTCTATGAGGTTATCCTTATGTATGACTTGGGTCATGGATTTCACGAGTTAATCTTGATTGACTTAAATTGTTTCTTGTTTTTTTTAATTTATTTTTTTAATATTAGATTAATTAATAATGTAGTGTTTTTAACTTTTTTTTAAGAGAAAGAAGAAGATGAAGAGGCGGTAGAGAAAGCAAAGGGTCTTAAATTGGTTTCTATCACATCTCTGTGTAATGATGACTCTTAGGAAAATAAGTATTGGAGCTCTTCTAGAGTTATTTCTTTCATTTTCCTTTTCAACTTTTGAATTTTAATATGGTTAAATCAATCGAAGCATCAATTCCTTGGAAACATCTTTTTTATTTTATTTTTTTATTATTAAACTGCAATTTATATAATGAACTTATTATGGTTATTTCAATTATATTTTGCAAATATTTGATTATTGGTTTAAAGCGTGTTTGGCAGTATAGTTGCGGGTGCTTTTCAAATAACTTTTTTGTGCCAAAATGCATGCAAATGATGTTTTTTTATTTTTTAAAAATCATTTTTGACATCAGCATATCAAAACGATCCAAAACTTATAAACTATATAAAAAAAAATTCAAATTTTTTGGGATGTGCTCTTAATGGTTCTAGATTTGGAGATAAATCCAATTCGACTAGTTTGGATTTAAGTTGTTTAATAGTTGAATTGATTTTATTTTCTGTAATTTACAAAAAACTTCACCAATCAGAGATAACAAAGAGAAGACTTAAGAATTTGCAAGAAAGGAGTTAGTTTAACAGAGTTTGAGTGTTAATGTGCTAACCTCTTTTGTGAATATCATCGCACAATTTAGGACATTCTACAGTATGAAAACTCCGTGGGGAGAAGTATAGGATGGATGCACAGTGAAATCAACATGAGATATTTGAGAAAAAAGTGGAGTTGTGGGTTTTGGAGAGTGCTTAGAAGGGTGTCTCGAGCAATTTGAATAAAAAGAATTGTAATTGTTTATGCATTTTGCTCTCCAGATTTTCACTCGGCGAAGGAGAGGAAAAGAGAAGGAAAAAAAAACAATTATGGTAATTTTGTAATTATAAAATCTTAACATTGTAAGAGGATTTTTAATTATTAATTAGAATATAATAGTAATTTTATAAATATTTGAACTATTTTGTCGAATTTTTCAGGTTCGAGTTAGTGGGGATGTAAAGTGTCTTGTACGAACAATAAGTCTTCAAATCAAACCACGTTTGGTTTTGGCAGCTGGAGAAATAATTAGGCATTCTCCAAAGGAATATTCATATAATTGACACTTAATAAAAACACCACAAAGCCAGCAACTAAACCAGGTCTGGCAATTCTATTCACAGAAAGAATCGCAATAAAAGGAAACAATCTCTAAATCAACCATTCACTGTTGAAAATTGAGCCAACTTGTATGTTGAATCGTCCACTATCCATCAATTCTTTCGGGAATTCTTTCTATCATATTCTGACATGCAAGGGATTTTATAACCTC
>Ga0325410_1006688_pt1 | contig 12647 bp, 10 predicted proteins | sample PopdelMetagenome_16_FD_206182 | JGI IMG/M metagenome (GOLD analysis project Ga0325410, IMG submission 206182) | Populus deltoides microbial communities from Bellville, Georgia, United States - Xylem-PdIQD-R3 | ecosystem: Host-associated > Plants > Phyllosphere > Stem > Wood/Secondary xylem... | reverse complement strand
GGGGTTTCGAAGGCTGGAACGATGTTGCGGTTTGGAGGGATTTCAAACCGATATACATCCCGGAAGATATATGGCCGCACTATCTTGAGCACGTGACGTCTGAGCGGTTCACACGACGCTCACAGTCTGATGCTGGCAACCGGAATCGGCCAATTCATGGTGGGGTGACAACGCACACTGGCGGCTCCGTTCCGTTTGCTGCACATGCGAAACGGATGGTAAAATTAATTTAAATGAAATATATCGTTAAATTTAGTTGTTATTAGTATATCTTTTTTCATTATAGGCTGCGTCTCTTAGACGTGAGCCAAGCCCGATGGAACTGTTTGTGGAGACGCATGTGCAGAGTCAAGACCGTTAGAAGGGGGCGCAACAGTTCGTTGATAACCGTGATCAGCATTTCGTGGTATGTTTGTTCAACCATTTTATTTTGTAAGTTATTATGTAAGTTATTATGTTTATTGTATTGAATATGATGATTACTTTTTTTTCATTTTCAGGAGACATATAATAATCGGTTGAGGGAGAGATAAGAGAACAATACTTTGACCCATCCGGAATTCGATCCGGATTTGTGGATGGAGGTTGGCTCGTCAGGTGGACCCGATAAAAATCGGGTTTATGGGCTCTCCAACACTACGGCCGACAACTTGCGGTCGACCCGTAGTGTTTCAACCGTTGGGAGCTCCTAATCAATATCGAGCTCCCAATCTAAGGAGTTCGTGGCCTTACAACAACACACTGCTCAGCTCACCGAGAAATACGATAACCTAAAAGCAGAGTACGCACAATTCAGAGCGGAACAAAGAGCAGAGTTTGAGCAACTCAAAGCGTCTCAAGCACAACAAAAAGCGGAGTATGAAGCGGCTCATGAACAACAAAAAGCGGCTTATGAACAACTTCACGAAATAATCATGAACATGTCAAATAGTGGAACATGTGCGCCTAATATTTTTTGGCCGTATAACCACCAGCCTCCTCCAGGATCTCCTCCTCCTTCTCCAGCTCCACCTTTATATTAATTTGTAATCAACATTATTTACCTTTAAAACTTCATTTAATATTTTTCTTGAAACATATTTAGTTTGTAATGAATATTATTTAACTTTGGTTTTTTTATGTTTAATAAAAATTTTATTTGCATAATTGGTTTGTATAACAATTAATTTATATAGTTTTATATTATATATCCTAAATAATTTTTTAAAAACAAATTAAGAAAAAAACTATTACCAATGATTTTACCGACGGATTAATTCGGTCGGTATTTTAAACGTTCACCGACAGACTTACCGACGGAATTAATTCGTCGGTATTTGACAGTAGCTTCCACCAGTACCGACGAATTTATAGACGGACATATTCGGTCGGTATTTCATACATTCACCGACCGATGTACCGACGGATATTTTCCGTCGGTAATTACAATTTCATCAACGGAATAAAAATCCGTCGGTATATTTCAAGCGGGAATCTTTTTTTTTTTTGGCGTGCACGTTCCGTCTGTAAAACCGTCGGTAAATGGTTTTTTTGGTTTTCCGACCGATATACCGACGGAATGGGGAATCACCGACGAAGGTAAAGCCGACGGACGTATTCCGTCGGTGATGACGTCGGTAAAAAAATCACCGACGAACTTCTAATCATACACCGACGGAATTGTTCCGTCGGTAAAACTGTGAAATCTTGTAGTGTACTGAATATTTCTTTTCAAGTAGTTTGTCTCTCTAAAATGTTTACAACCGCTTAAACAACCCCAAAAACTAACCTAATCAAACTAGAAAACTCAAAAATAAATAAATAAAACTATTAAAGTCCTAAACAAGCTACAAACAACAAAATTATTAATTATATTCTTTACACTTCTAAACTAAATAAAAAAATAAAAAAAAAGTAAGAAAAAATAATTTTACTTAAAACCCTCGGGTTAATTAGCAACTTATCTAGTGAATGAAATTAATAGTAATGAAAGAGTTGCTGTGGTTAATGGCACGGGTTCCACAGGGGAGGACCTAACTATGAGCTCTTTTAATAATGGGTATGGAAGAAAATATGGGCTATCAAACTAATACACGTATATCTAGGGTGGGATTTCCAAGATTTTTCGGGGAAGATTTTGAAGTGTGGGGATTGGGGCTGAGAAATTTTTATGTAGTTGATAGAACACTCGAGGATGCAAAGGTTAATCTAGATTCAATTCATTTTGAAGGCGAGGCTTTTGAATGACACCAAGTTTATGTTAGAAAGCATGGAGTCGTTGTTGCTCAATGGAAGAATATATTAATGTTATGACCAGTAGATTTGGAGCTAATGCTATTTAATGACCCTATGGCTGAAGTAATGAACTTGTAGCAACCGGAGGATGTTCAATCTGTTAGGAAATTAAAACTGGAAAGAATTAGGCAAACAAATGAAACCAGAATTTTTGTTTCCTTTTTCAATATTAAATTAGCAACAAAAATTAATAATATTATTGTAAATAAAGAAAGGAGTAAGGTTTAGAAGAGATAAGGTATTATAGCACGTAGTAGGGTTATCTCTAGAGAGAAAATGCTTCATTTTCTCTAGGAAAATTTTATATATAATAAGCTTTCATCCCAAGATACAATAATTTAAAAATCCCTCAAACCTTTTAATTATTATTTTTATTATTTTGAGTTAATAAAGTATAAGAAAGGAAGTGTAATGAAACTTCAAGAGAATATATAAAAAAAGAACTTAAGATCTTAAATTTTGTGTAAAGATACATAAGAGGCTAAGTTGTTGTCATTGCTAAGTGGTAAGAAACTAATGATCAAAAGGAAAACTCAGGGAAACATGAAAACAAAAAGGGTTTTTAAAGAAACTTAAATGTTGCAAATATTCTCACACAAGAAGATAACAAATCGAATAATAATATGATAAAAATTGCTATGAAAATAACTTACAACTAATTAAATAATTACTAAACCCACCTAAGATAAAATAAGAAAGAAATAAGTAAATATCTTGGAAAATAAAGAAAATTTAGAAGCAACATCTTCTTCTAAGCCTAATTTGAATACAAAAATGGGGAACAAGGTTATGGAATGTTTTTTAAAAATTTCAGCCTAATTTAACTATTGTATTGAAAGTTATGCCAGTGCATAACTAGAAAACTGAAAAATAGCTATGGAATATTTCATCGACATATAGAAAAAATTTTTCGGCAATGAAAATTACTGATGAAATATTTTCTTTAAAAAGTATCTCGTCAAGTTTTTTTTTCTTTCAGCAATTTACAATACCGACAAAATCATTAATAGAATATTTGTGCTTAAAAATCAGATTTTGCAGTCTATTTTCCATTGGTAAATTTGTCTGTAATTATTTTCCTGGCTGAAAATTATATTGGCGATTTCATCACCAAGTCCCTACATATTTTGTAAGTTTTGCCAAAAAAAGACATGAATATTTCGGTGGAATTTCCAATGGAATCGCTAAAAGTAAGGCAATTTCGTTTAGAGATTTCAACATTTTCTTTTGTTTGTTATGATCTCGAAGCCAAAAATTGCTTGCTCGTAATAAACCTACAACCACAACAAAAAGCATCTCCAAAAATTGACTTATACAAATTTCACAATTAATAATGCTAATGGATTACATGAACCTATGAGTATTCATAGTTGGAAGATTTAAATAGCAAATTTAATTAAATAGTGCACAACAATAAGATGAATAATAAGTAGAAATGAACAATAAGAAATATATACCTTAGGTGCTGAAAATAGAGGTGGAGGAGGAGGAAAAGATAGTAAACTAGAAGGTTCACGAGGAGGGAGAAAGTACATGCATAACTGCACTTAGTTGAACTCAATACATTTTATTTTGTTCTAAAATTAGTACACTCATCTTCTTCATCTTAATAGCCATTTGTTCTTGAACCCTCTTACGTAAAATCTCATTAAATTCTTATGAAGAATAATATGGGCAGGAATATGGTGTGTCTAAAGTTGGAAGAGTACGGCTACCCTTGGTTCTTGGGCAGATGTCATAGGCAAACCATAAACATGATTCATATCAGATCCATCACTTGCAGCAGCCCCCAACCACACTTAAGGATCATGAGGAGGATGGGTGAAAGTTTCTTTGCAAAATTTCTTAACCATGTTAGTGTTATATCTCTCCTATAAAACAAGAAAAAAAATCAATTTTTAAAATTTAATTACATTTCATATTATTTATGCAAATAAACAATCTTAAACCAATGATAAACTATTAAAACACTTACAACAAAGGCATCCACTCTTGATGTTCTTCAAATAGGTTCAATATTGGTATATCTAAAAATAAATTTAAGAAATCCTTTTTCATATAATTGTGAAACTTGAAATAACTGAATAAAAATAAATAACATAATGATACAGAACAATTACATAAAGAGGTCGTCTTTCTATTCTATTAGTCATTTGTCTTAAATAGACTCTATCAAATAAGGTCGCCTTTCCATTATGCATCCGTGGTCGGTAACTTCTATATTAGGTGTCTTTTTATAATCATTTTCTAGATTCATGACATGATCATCGATACTATTACTTGATGAAACAGAAGCGTTTTTGTTGGACTTGGACTTATTTTTTCTTGAATACTTGGTACCTAAAACAAAAAAAATAAACATAATTCAAAAATTAAAATATACTATCAAACACAAATTCAATTATTTATTAAAAGTGACTCACAATTAACCTACACGAACCAACTAATAAATTAATAATCCATCATTTCTTTAAATTCAAAGTAACTAATACCTCCAATTTAGAAAAATATAATTCATTATCCAATAGCAATCAGACACTTCATAAGTTGAAATATACTTACCCTTACTTGTTATCAATTCCACACAAATTAAATTTTCAACTAAACCATAAAATCAAAGAAATCAATTAATTGGTACCCAACTAACTACCTATTATTTACTCAATTCAAGAATAAATAACATTAATTAATAGCCTAATTGTTATCAATTATATATTAATTTAATTTCTCTAAATTTTGAATAAAACTTGTTGCTACCTAATTTTTTACCTTGTTTTTGAAAAAAATCAAAAATTACAAAACAAAACAAAAAAACCAAAAAAAAATATGTTCTTGATGTATTCGCATCATTTTTAGTGTCTTTTTCAAAAAAATTTAAAATAAAAAAGAAAAGAAAAAAATACATTTAATTTTAGTGATCTAATTGTAATTGTGGAAGGGAGAGGACCAATTTGAAAATTAAAAACCCTCTCACCAAGTAACCCATTTTTTTAATCAAATGGTCTGCAATCAATTCTCGTAATCCGAAGGTCCATTTTGCTTTACTTTGTCTCCAAGTTATCAAATGAATGGTTAAGATTTATTCTTGAAATCCAATGGTTGATCTTGGTTTTTTTTGCCTTTAAACCAAAGAAAATTTTCACCTATAAATGAGTGGTTACACACACACACATACACGCAAAAAAAGGGGGGGAGATTTTAGAGGAGAAATTACTTAAAGTATAAAAAAAGTCATACACATCATCAAAAACATTATCTCCTCACACACACAAAGAACTCGTGACCAATTGCCCCCTCACAAACTCACCAACAACACAAAACTTGGGACTCTCTCTCTTTCATTAAAAAAAAAACAACATTGTCCTACCCTCTTTATTTGAATAACCAGCAATTGAGAGAAGAACAACCACCATAGCTTGATTCAACTGTGAGCAACACCTATTTCCCAGCACTTCCCCTGCCCTGCTAGCCTCCACCAACAATGGTTGCACATCTCTTCCTAGTCTTGCACCTACTGCCTTCCTCCACAGCACCGTGAACATCCAGTAGTCGTTCATTGAAGCAGCTGCTCATGATCTTCCAACACAAGCAAATTTTTTTCATCTCAGTCCAGCACCAACTCAGCATCGTGAAAATCTAACAGCTCTTCATTGAAATAGTTGCTCATGATCTTCCAACACTAGCAACTTTTTTTTCTCGATCCAACACCAACTCAACATTGTGAAAATCCAGCAGCCCTCCATTAAAATAGATGTACCATGACCTTTATTAAAGCACTAGTAGCACCTTCTTTGTTCTGACAGCATGTCAAGGAACTTGCCTTTAAGATATATGCTTTTTATATATGTTTTGCATAAAGGCAAGCCCATCTTGAGTTTAGGACTTAAGGGTGACATTGGTTGTCACTCAGGAAATTTTTGTTGTAGAGTTCAGGCAAGAATCAAAATTCTTATTCATCATGCAAGAGTTACAACCATGTGTCACCCCTTGAAGGGTGAGTTCATCATATAAAAACATGCTCATACATTTAACATGCATGCTCACTGGTTGAAACGTAGGTCCCCCACCAAAGGTCTACTACACTTGACTGAGAGAAAAGATGAAAAATAAAGAAAAGGCTTAGATAGAGGCTCATTATCAAAAGAAAATTGAGAGCATCAAAGGTGAAGTAGCCAGACTCACAAATCTGGTCAAACTAGTGCTATGTTTCAAGAATAGAAAGGGAACGTTTGTACAACCTCTCATAGAAGCACTATCAGCCCATGTCCCTCGTACATCTTAGAACTTGGGGGCAGACTCAATAACTGAGCAGCATTTTGTTCCCATTCCCTCCATCTAGCTAACTCAAGCTCAAGTCGTTGTAGATTTAACAGCGAAAGGACCTTTTAACGATAGATTTACTAGTCTCATGGACTATGATAAATGGGTTGCCCTAGAAGAAATATTGAGAGTATTTAAAATAATAATCTGACTAACCCTGTATTGGCAGCTGAAGTTTGTTTGGTTCCAAACATTATGGTGCTAAAGGAGTTCAGAGTGTCCGAATTCATCAACTATACTAGACTAGAATGTTTAAACAGTCATCTCTAGTCATACTAAAACAAAACGGTTGAAGTGATTTATAATGATAAATGCTAATCTATTTCTTTTAGGATAGTCTTAAAGGGTCTGTCTTGAGCTTGTATGCCAGACTTCATAGTACCAAAATTAATAAGTGAAAGGATCTGGCAAATGCCTTCTTGAAGCAGTATAAATTCAATCTATAAATTGCTCCTGAGAGAACCAGCCTGATGGCCATGGAGAAGGGAAACAAGAGTCTGAGAGGGCATATACGCAAAGATGGTGAAATAAGACAACACATGTTCAACCTCCACTGATAGAAACAGAAATGGTGATGTTATTTGCCAACACCTTCCTATCACCTTATTATGAGCATCTGATGGGAAGCTCAGCTTAGCATTTCTACGAAGTCGTAAGGATTACTGAAAGAATTGAACAAGCTATCAAAATAGAAAAAATTAGAGGGCCTACCATTGGTTTTAGAACAATGACGAGAGATGAATCAAAAGATGGCTCTCAGGTTGGAAGTCTTAGTTGTAGTATCAAGTGCTTTTGTCAAAGATTGACATACCTCTGCTACTTGAGTTTATCTACCAAAATTTGTTAGACTCCGAGCTTGTTACCCTAACTCCATCAAATCTCATACAACCATTATTTTCTAGGTGGTATAATCCATACGAGAGATGTGAATATTGTGATGGGGTCCTAAGCCATTCGATTGAAAATTGTTAAAAATTCAAGTATCAAGTTTGGAAGTACCTACCACATAGTCATCCCTATCTTCAGCAATGACCAATAGCTTGCAAAATGCTGACAAGGCATAGATAATATGCAACTACTTAGAGAATAAGCATTATATTTTGGTTCAATATGTTTTCATATATTGTGAGTGCATCACATACCTTCAATGAATTGTGCTTTGTTCTTTGTCTTATTATTGTCTTGAAATAAAAAGATGTTTTCTTTCAAAGGGTATTCTGACAAAATATTTTGATCAAACTCCAATATGCGAAATTAAAGTTAATTAATCCTGAAAGATTAAAAATGTTTTGGTTGCAAAAATAAATCGATGTTCATTAAAATGGCATAGTAAACAATGTGGGGTGACCAAACCAATTTTGAACTCACACATGAAATTGAACCACACATCATGTACCTAATTTTTAATAGTATGCATACCGACATGTAGTGTATTCTGTAGTTATGGACTCGCGAATCATGATTCTTTGCAAGTCCAAATTATTATATTGAATGAGGTTAAAATTTGTTGATTTTAACTAACCTTGCTTAAAATGAGAAAAGGCTATCTTTTTTTTATTCCTTTCACAATTCTTATATCCCTTGTAGTCCTATTTTGATCTTGATAAAACCTTTCTTTTGAAAAGAAACCCTAACTAGGATCACACCCCACACTGTAGGGGCAAAAACAAATATGAGCAAACTCTAGAAAGAGGAAGGGAAAAAAAGGAACAAGAAGAAAAGGAAAAAGGAAAAATAGAAAAAAAAAGAAAATAATGGTTAAATGACGCTCTAAGACTAAGGCAAAGATCCTGAAGCAAGACTCTTCCTTAAGAAAGAGAGTATATAAGAACAAAGTCTATAAGACGACTTCACAAGAGAAAAGAGCCAGAAGAAAAGTGATCCTAGGTCTTTAAAACCCTAAAACACCTTTTGAATGTATGAATTTCCCTTTTTCGTAACCATGAACCATAGTCTGCATTATGTGAAACCCTTTTTAATCAAGCAAACGATTTAGACCGATAAATGGCGTTTTCAAATACATGAAGAGCTTTTTCCATAAGGTTTGTGGCTTCATGAACTATGTTACTAGTTATTATGCATGCTGATAAAATAGATGCTCAAAAGAGACAATCTTTCTTGATAGAGCCTCGAGTTTTGACTCGAGCCTCCTATTTTTTTAAATCCATAAAAGGTCACCTCATCACGTGTCATTAAATGACATACCCAAATTAAAAGATTAAAAATGACACAAAAAACCATAGAAAAACTATTTTAAACTTACAACGGGTCAATTTCTGTTTTTAAAATACAAGGTATGTGTTGGGTCTTTAACCAAAGAAGCTTGATTTTCAAAAAAAAAAATACTTTCAAAACTTGACATCTCTCTAATTTTATTTCAACATTTAGACTTGAATAGACATGAATACATGATCTTTGAAATGTGCAAGTTGATTCCAGAACAAGAAAAAATTCTTGAGCAAAAAACCATGGACCAAGTTTGCAAAATCCTTGATAAAAATTACATTGACACTTCTTGATTATCCTTGAAAAGTTGAGTAATTGGGGACAATATAGTGGACCCTGAGAAGAAAAACAAGAAATATTTAGATTAGCTGGTGGGAAAATCAAATGATAAATCAGTGAAATTCATCAAAGCTATGTCAATGACAAATACCTCTTGATGATAGACTGCAAAATAAGTATGACCTGATCAACTAAGGGCAATATTGCTCAAAGACAACTAATGATTTAATGAACTCCAACAACAATTAAGAGTAATATTGCACTTAAGGGGTATCTTCATGTTTGAAATCTTGGTTTACCATCTAAAATATGGTTATGACTCTTAAGAGATGTTATCACACGAGTACATTTGGAAAAATGTTGGAAAGATACATGCTACCTAGACTGGTTATGGGACAATCAACTTTGAAACCTATCGATTCAAGGTGCCTTTCATCACATGAATGTAGGTGATAAAAGAAACATCATTGATGATGACAATGCATTTCTTTTCATGATCTAATTAGATGGGGGAAAGGAATTCATTGAAAAGAACACTGAGCATACAACGATGAGCCTTTGTTGCTTGTCTGAATGACTTAACAGTTCCATGAAGGTTGATGATAACATATGCTTGAAGAGTACGGTTCAACTGAAAGCAACTTCATGGCTAATTGACAATCCATGAAGAAGTCGACACTAGAAAATCTTTTAATGATTGTTAGTAGGATGCACACAGTTAATTAAAGGGCAATTCTTAAAAGAATCTAAAAAGCAGAATGATTTGTTAAACCCTTCATGATAAAGCAAGTAATACCACACTTGGGGGCATGGTCAGTTTTAATAAATAATGAGAGCAGTAATCTTCGTGAACAACTTAGGATGGGCATTGCACTTATATTTAAGTGAAGGATTGGCATAAGGTAATTAAGCCGATGAATCAAAAAAACTAAGAATGCTTTGGATAGCAAACAAACGCAGCCTATGACAATGAAGCATCAAATAGGGGGCCTACATTTCAAATCAGGTAAGGATGCATACATGTCATCTAACTCTAAATCATTGCATATATGTTTTTGAATTTTTCATGAAGATCCTCATTGAAATCCAGCAAGATTTTGATGAATCAGAGCTGACAAAGAAAGAATCCTTGATAGCAAGGAATCCAAGTTCAAACCCCACAATTAGAAAATATCAGTTAAACCCTATAATTAGGAAAGAAAGTGAGGAGAACCCTGTTATTAAGAAATTCTCAAAGGAGAAGATCAACCCTATTATTATGAAGAATCTTCAGGTCAACCCTGCAATCAGGAAGCACCAAGTTCAAACCCCACTATCAGGAAGCGCCAAGTTCAAACCCCGCTATCGAGAAGTATCATGTCAACCATGCAATCAAAAACCCTACAATCAGGATTTTCAAACCCCGCTATCAGGAAGTATCAGGTCAACCATGCAATTAAAAAGCACTATGTTTTCAAACCCCACGATCGGGAAATTTTAGGTCAACCCTACAATCAAAAAATACCAAGAAATTTAACCCTGCAATCAAGAAGAAAAGTGAGAAGAACCCAACTATTAGGAAATTCTTAAGAAAAGAAAAGGATCTACATTGTCATCAGGAAGAATCTTCAGGTAAACCCTGCAATCAAGAAGCACCAAGTTTTCAAACCCCATGATCAGGAAATCTTACATCAACCTACAATCAGAAAACACCAAGAAATTCAATCTTACAATCAAAAAGAAAAATGAGAAGAATCCTTTTATTTGAAAATTCTCAAGAAGAGAAGAAGACCAACCCTATCACCAAGAAGAATCTTTAGGAAGCACCAAGTTTTCAAAACCCCACGATCGAGAAGTAAAAAACATTTTAGTTCTGGTTAAATGGGATCGCTCTCTCAGGTTGACCGAGTTGAGGATAAAAATCAAGGTTCTGGTTAAAGGGTGTTAGATGGAGATTTCAAGTTAACTAAGCTGAAGGCAACATTTTGATTGTGGTTAAAAGGGATCATCAAATGGGATCTTAGGTTGACTGAGTTGAAGATAACATTTTGATTCTAGTTAAAGGGGATCGCTAGATGAGATCTTAGATTAATCGAGTTGAAAACAAATACTAAGATTCTAGTTAAAGGGGTCTCTAGATTGAGATTTTAGGTTAACTGAGCTGAAGGCAACATTTTGGTTCTAGTTAAAGTTGATCGCTAGATGGGATCAGAAGTTGACCGAGATGGAAAAAAAAAAAAGACCAAGGTTTTGATTAAAGGGGGTCTCTAGATTGAGATTTCAGGTTAACTGAGCTGAATGCAACATTTTGGTTCTGGTTAAAGGAGATCGTCAGATGGTATCTCAGGTTGACTAAGCTATTGGTTTTTGTTAAAGGAAATTGCTAGGTAAGGATTTCAGGTTAGCCGAGTTGTTTTTTATATTTTAGTTCTAGTTAAAGAGGATTGCCAGATTGGGATCTCAGGTTGACCAAGCTATTGGTTCTAATTAAAGGGAGTCTCTAGATTGAGATTTCAGGTTGACCAAGCTGAATGCAACTTTTGGTTCTGGTTAAAGAAAATTGTCACAGTGGGATATCAGGATAACCAAGTTGTACATAATCTGATCGTAGTTCTGGTTGAAAGGGATTGTTGCGAAAACAGAGTTTCAGGTCAACCGAACTAAAAGTTTTAAGAAGATTAGTTTTGAAAAAAACAATTTGTTTGTCTTTACAAACTTATTATGCCAAGCACTTAACAAGTATTTGCTCCGTAAGTATTGTAAAGAGGAGGTATTTGTTGCTACCTAATTTTTTACCCCATCTTTTGAAAAAAATTCAAAAATAGAAAAAAAACAACAAAAACCCAAAAAAATATGTTCTTGACGTATTCGTGTCATTTTCAACATCTTTTCCAAAGAATTTAAAATTCAAAAAAATAAAAAGGAAAAGGAAAAGGAAAAAAATGCATTTAATTTTAGTGATCTAATTGTAATTGTGGAAGGGAAAGGATCAAATTAAAAAATGAAAACCCTCTTACCAAGCAACTCATTGTTTTAATCAAATGGTCTGTGAATATCCTTGATCTTGTGGTTGATTGTCCGACTTCTGCTAGTATTTGAAGCACACTAGAACACGCTCTTGCTTCTTCATCCAATTCTTGGATTATGCAATTACATGGCTCATTTCAATATCTTCGTCAAGATGATGATACTGTCACAATTTATTTGCAGAAAGCCAAGAGTTTATTTGACGAATTAGCAGCAATAATCCGACCCATCTCTCTTTATTGATTTTAATTTATATGTTTTTCAGGCTTTTGTAGTGAATTCCATGACTTGGGTGGATGTAAAATAGGTCACTCATACTTCAATTACTGCATTCATTCGTGAAAAGAAAAGATAAAGGATTTTTTGTAACTTGCTCTTAAATTCCAACCTGATATATGGTATTGCTGGATCTTAGAAGTTATTGGCACCCCATAATTGGAAGAGTTATGCACAGTGACAAATGAAAGGAAACCAACCCTATCTGACCTAATTAGTGTCTTTATGACGCATTAAGAGAGATTGTGTATATATACTGAGCATTA
>Ga0325410_1006686_pt1 | contig 12647 bp, 7 predicted proteins | sample PopdelMetagenome_16_FD_206182 | JGI IMG/M metagenome (GOLD analysis project Ga0325410, IMG submission 206182) | Populus deltoides microbial communities from Bellville, Georgia, United States - Xylem-PdIQD-R3 | ecosystem: Host-associated > Plants > Phyllosphere > Stem > Wood/Secondary xylem... | reverse complement strand
TTTGTTATTAATGCTGCGTTGAACTCTGATTGAGTTAGGATAAGTTTGTGTGTAAGTTTGGGTTCGCATAGGTATGGAACCTTGGAGGGGAACCTTGCCTATGTGCCGGTCATGGATCCGGGATTCGAGTCGTGACACCAAGATGGTTTCTTTGTCCAAGGTTGGCTATGTGCACTTTTCTCCATTGTCATCGAGTATCTGAAGGACTTGAAGATCACTTGCTTCAGTTTTTAACTAACCATATATGCTTCAATGTTCATTGGAGAGGGCTTGGTAGGAGAGTGACGATTGAAGAAAATCGTCCACGCACTAGTATAAAGTCTTGAGGCCACTCGATCTTTGGCAGGTTGATGAGGATGTTTCTTGTGATGATCTCAACATTTCCAACTGCAACTTGATACTCTGAGCCAGGGGATGGGATTCTGAAGCCAAGCTGATGGAGCGAAAATGGCAAACAGCTATAGAGCTCCAACAAAGGCATCCATCTTCCCTTAAGAAGAAGAAAGCCTCCATCAGTGGGATATGTAATGTAGGTCCAACTTCAAAGTCGTTCAAGCCAACTCCTCTTGCACCTATTATATACCGAACAGAGTCGCAATTCAGATTCCATCATTCCAGGCTTGCATCACTGTCATGTGTTGCATTTTCCGACAGCGGCCGGCTTTCTCTCATCATTGCTATGATTCAAGATGAGTGCTTCCTATAAGATAATCCTAATAGTAACATATGTGCCAATGAATCCTCGACAGAAAAATTTTCATTACATCAGAATCCATTTGACTTTGAGCTAGAATGCTGTGAAATTCACAGACCATCTCATAATACATTGCTGTTCCTGAGGCAAATTTGACAAGCCATTGCTACGAATACTATTTTCTAATGTTAATGAAATGAATAAAAATCAGTTATTCAGATCCCTGACAAAATTGTTCCCTGCTTCATTGCCATGACACCCTGCGTAAGGATATGAATCAAATAAAATATATATGCGCACAAGTGGATTGCACCCATATCTTCAACACACATAATTATCTTGCTCGGGCTTCTGTACAGAACAAAAAGGATCGTGAGGCTCGGAAATAGCTCCAATTGATAGACCTGGTGGGGAGCATCTGGAATCTTGACAGGCCATTATTTGCATGTGAATTTGGCACAGAGGTACACGTGTGATATAGCTCAACAAAACATGAAATGTTTTGTTAATGATGCACATATGTGATAATTACAAGCTGGTTGGCATGTGATCAAGCAAGATCCACCTATTTCGCTATACGTGTTTCATCTTTAATTTAGTCTGTACAGGTTAGTCGATACCCTACTGTAGAGCAGCATGTCCGAGAAGCAGGAAACAATTATGTCAGACTTGTATTATGTTAACAGTATTTTGATTACCATAACATTTTAATATCATGAAGAGCTCCAAAATCTTTATTGCGAGATTGAGATCTGTACATTTCACATGATGAGATTCCTGATAAATTATTCATACGGTGTGATGATCGTATTCCTGTCTGGGTTGGAAGGAGGCATGGTACTATTATTTGAAAAAAATTTATCAGTTGAGATTATTTTATTAGCATTATGCTTCCTGAACTACAACAATGATGAGAGAGAGCCGCATTGTTAGAAAAATGGCGACATGACAGCAAATGCAAGTATGGATGCATGCATTTCTTATTGTTATTTCCTATTGTCTATATAATAGACCCATGAGAGATGCCTTGAACAACATCTCCCAAGCTCAATTGTATCAACATCTATAACCAGCGTTCTTCTGCTAAAGGATAAGATGGCTGCTTGCCACATTCGCTCTATCAGCTTGCCCTCAAGATCTCACCCTCTAAATGTCAGCGTAGAAGATCAATTGGACAGGTTGAGATCATCAGAAACAACTTCTACTTCAGTTTACCACAAATTGAGTGGCCTCAAAGTCTTGTATGAGTGTGTTGAGGATTTTCTTCAGTTGCCATTAACACAACAAACCCTCTCCAATGAACAACAAAAAGAAAGGGGAGAAGAGGTGTTGAGTGGATCTCTGCTCTTGTTGGACATGTGCAGCACAACTAGAGATGTTTTTTCATCAATGAAGGAGTGTTTGCAGGAACTTGAATCATCTCTCAGGAGGAGAAAAGGTGGAGAATCTGGATTCGCAAGTGAAGTTGAAGCCTATATTATGTCCAGGAAACAATTAGATAAAACAATCCGCAAATGCTTCAAAAATTTGAAGAGCATGGAGAAGAGCATCACTTCAGCAGTCGATGCAGTCAGCCTGCTGACAGAAGTAAAAGAAATCAGCCTCGAGATTTTCCAATCTCTCTTGTCCATGGTTTCTCAGACAAAGGCAAGATCAAGCTCCCATGCCTGGTCTGTCGTTTCAAAACTATTTCAATCCAAACGTGTATCATGCGAAGCTGAACTCAATGAATTCAAAAAGATAGACGCCGAATTGCTTGTCCTGAAATCGAGCAAAGACATCAATTCAGTACAAGTGCAAAATACATTGAAAGGACTGGAGGCATTAGAGTCAAACATTCAGGAAGCAGTGGAGGAGTTGGAGGCTGTTTACAGGACATTACTGAAAACCAGAGTTACCATTCTCAACATTCTCAGCCACTAGTTGATACTCTTCTCAAGATGGAGCAGCTTTGCTTTCACTGCCCTTCAATACAATTTTGCAAGACAATTTTGCCATAGTTGTAAATATACAGAAATAGACAACTGTATACATATCAATATGAATTACCATACCTTTCATCTAAATTGCTCGTGGCTCTCTCTTCTCCCATGTCTTGTCTTCAAAATCTTAACAGTTAATTTATTTATCCATAAAAAAATGTTACTTGTTTAATTATTTGTAGCAGATTGTTAATGGGAAAAATTGTTTAATTATTTGTAGCAGATTGTTAATGGGAAAAATTGAAGCCAGCTCTTGTTGTATTGAATAGATTAATTAATGCAACCTGGGTTCCTGTCCTAATTTCTTATTGACGCTAACTTGTACAGCCTAGATAATTGCTTTTGCTCTTTGCAGTTTTCCATAGAAAATGGCCGCCATCCACTGGAACGTGTCCTGAAGTGTTTTCAAAGCAGACTGAGCAAGCTTAATGACCTGAATTTGTACTTGTTCATTACAAAACTGGACTTGTTTAGCTTCAATCAAGAGATACCATATAGACATGGTTATAAGACACCATTCAGATCTAAGTTGCGGGTTGCTTGGCTCAACCTGCAGGTTGATGAACAACTCTTTTTTTTTTTTTAAAATGAGATCGTTTTGATTAAAAAATCTGATTAGGCATAAAACTCAGAATCAAGAATATACCTTAGAATTCGCCTCCATTTTCTTAAAATCCGGTTGTGCCATGGAGAACTGCTCGTTTAATGCATGAAATATTTTTGGAATTGACTTTGGAAAAGAATATTCTTAAGATTCGCCTACTTTTTCCAGGTACAGTTCGTTATACGAAGGAAGGGATAATCATAGAATTCTAAGAACTTTATCCAAAAAAGCCCTTCACCCCTCTCTCCCTTCGGATTCAAAGAACCTCAGATTTGAAATATAGGGTTATGATAAAGATAAGGAGAGAGAAAAATGTTGGTAGTCGTACGATTACACCTAGACATCACATACCATAGATGGGTCCATACATGGCAATTGATTGACTACTCCATATTTGGCCAAACAGTGAACCTTTTTGGTGAATTAGCACCCAGCAAATGTAGCCTTCAGGTTCGATGAGTCACGGTCGGTGTAACTATTTGGGTCTTAGACCTCGAGTCTACATGGATCAATGTAGGCCATAATCCAATGTTACAGGACAATATCATACAGTACAAAATTACTAACAGAGGGCGAGGGGACCATGGTCCACCCTATGGCTAGTACTCCTAGCCTTTAAGCTGGTCCTCTTCTAGGAACCATTACTATGTCACACTTTTAAAAAAGATGTTGAAAGGGCCTTCGCACCAACCAGAAGAAAATCGAAGGGTGGCCAACTTGTCAAACCATGTGCCGTTAATATTTGAGCACTTGGACTCATAAACGACTGATTCATACTACCAATTGACTTGGAGTGGAGAACCATATCTAGTTTGACAAGGCAAATTAAAGAAAGTTGAGAGATTAGGTTTACGTCTTTTATGTACCCAACAGGTCCATTTGAAGGTGACGATGATTGTAAGAACCATGTTATGCCAATCAAATTCAAGCTAAGGATAATCCAATTAATAACCTAACCTAATTTATGTATTTAAAGAGAATTTTTGCTAGAGAATTTGTTCTCTCTTCTCCTCTTTCCCTTCCCTTACCGTGACTTTTCTCCCAAAAATAATAAGGAATTTAGTTATATCTAAACTTGTGTTTTTGGGTTTTAAGAAGGTTTGAAGAAGTAGGTAAGTATTATGATCCCTTTTTTAGTTGTTTTTCTATTTGGGATGTGATAGTTGATGGATTAAAGAAATGTTTTAGAATTTATATGATATTTAGTATATTGATTTGATATATGGATGATTTAGGAGGTGTAATTGATGTTTATGATTTTAATTTTGGTTTAAAACAAACTAATTGAGGGATTTGAAATTTTTTTTAAAACTGGCAGATTGAAATTTTGGAATCCAGATCAACCGGTTGGTCTAAACTAGTCGATCAATTAGCTTGATGTTGTCGATTGACCGAATGGTTTGAACTGCCATCCGGCTAGCTTGAGGCAGTTGTCAACTTATTGGTCTTTTCGATTGAATGGTTGAATGAGCAGTGGGGTTCAATCGGTTCTTTTAAGTTCGGTTAAATTGGGGCATGTTCAGGATCAATTAAGTGATCTATTTTGGATTTATATTTACATTTTGGTCTCAAATCTTATAGTTGTAATCTTTTAGGTTAACTGTTTCGAGTCATTTTTTAGTGTTTTTTCATATTCGTTATATAGGTTTTGTTGACGTTCTTCCTAGCAATCATTAGTAATTCCTAATTCTACATCTGTTTGTCTTTTGCCTTCGTTTTTCGAGTAAGTGGGGTAATTTTTAATATGCATGTAACATAAAGTGGGGTAATTTTTAATATGCATGTAACATAAATAAGTTATATATATTGATTATATGATAAATATGTATAACATTCTTGAATATCTATATATGTTGATTTATTGTCAAGCACTCATCAGTCTCTTGAATATATATTTGTATTATGTTGAATTAAATCATATTCGATATGACATTCAGTTGTTTTGATAATTATACGAAAATCTATTATGTCTTGATATCGTACTTGTCAAAAACTTCATACTAATGAAAAGTACCTAGTCTTTGTACACATTATTTATGTATAGCAAGCTGGTGAGAGAGGCACCGACTTGTGTGTAACTAATCATCCCACGATGTTTTGTTCTGGTAACTTTAATGTTTCATATGTTATCTGACATGTATTCTACTACTATATATATGCTAATATGCTTAGTATGCATGTATATATAAGATATGTATGACTTACAATTTATAATATCTAAGATGTATATTAAATGTTATTCACTCACTGAGTTGGTTGAACTCACCCCTCCTTTTTATTATTATTTACAGATCCTTAGCTTCTATTAGCATGTTGATTTTGTTGAGATTTTCTGCTTCTTCGCTTTTGATTGGTATGACTTGCTTGTTTCCGCGAGACTTTCCGTCTTATTCATTTTTATTTAATGTCTTAGATGCTCCACTATTATACTGTTTTTATTCAAGTTTAGATTTATTTCAAAAGGTTGGATTTTATTTAACATAATAAGTGTTTTAAATTATTAATTTTTTTTTACTGGTTTTGAGAAATATTTGAAAGTTTATGAAATGTTGTGTGATTCTATATAATTTGATTTATAATATGTATGTTATGAGGTTTAACGTAGATTAGGTGTCCTTGAAGAACCGCTCTTACATTGCCAATTATGGACCTGAAGTTTGGGACGTGACAATGATGGAGAGGGACCATTATAGAAATTGTGTTGTACCATTTAATGAATTAATATTTCTTCATGCTTATTAGTCAATAAGGGTACTTTCTTTCTATTAAAGGGTTCATATTTTAAATCGCAAGAGGCTATATATATCTTAAAATTATGGTAGTTTTATGATATAACATGTATCAATTAGGTCTTTCGTATATGGGCTAACCTGCAAGATTGTTTGCATGTTATTCTAATTTCGGAGATAGACTTCTTAAATTAAAAAGTTGTGAGTACAATTTTAAATTAAGTCTAGTTTGGAAGCTTGAATTAAGAAGTTTGAGAGTCGAAATTTCATCAGGATTAAATTTATAATTAAATCAAATAAGATATTAATTGATAAAAGCTAGTTTTAAAGAAGGAAAACAAACAATATCGCTTGGCAGTCCACGTTCCAGGGATCCAATGGGTGACTTGTATTCTTGAAGTAGCTTAGACACCTACTTCTAGCTGGCGTCCTTAGCAGGTGAATGTACTAGCTAGCTAATCTATGCTGTAGAAGTAGACTAGTGATGGACGGACGTGTGAGCCCAATTAAAGTTATTAGAGTTGTGGACCGTTCATAATTAGCCGGACAGTCTTCTCACCGCTGTTGAAAGAGATGTTTTGAGTTTGTGGGGAGCGATCATCGCCTCCTGTCCTTGTTTTGATCTCCACGGCACGAGTTATGTTTCCGGTGGTAACATGCTCTTGTTTCTTAGATGATGAAGTCATGCATGAGCAAATAATATTTGTACAGATAAGGCTGCTGACAAGGGATTTGTAAACCCAAGAATGCTGGGCAATTTCTTGGAGTTAGGGAGGATACAAAACGCTGTCGTGGTAGCTCGCATGATCCATTTACATTATTATGGCCTTATTGGATAAGAATCGATGAAAGTGATGTGAAAGAATGGTATGAATAATGATTTTCAAGCTTAATCCTATTTGTTTGTTGGAAAATAATTTTTTTTAAAAAATAAATTTTAAAAAAAATAAATTTCAGAAAAGTAAATTTTGAGAAAGTATTTTTCGATATTTGATAGTGTAATGAAAAATAAATTGAAAAACAATTTCCAGTATTTGGTTATGTCATGGAAAATGAGATGGAAAATAACTTATTAATGTTTTATTTTTCTCAAGTTTATTAAAATAACGAGAAACAAATCTTACAAATTAAAAAGTTGAATGAGAATGAAATTGAAAAAAAAAATATAATTTCATAAATTATCTCAAATAAAATAAATAATAATCAAAATAATAGAAATAAAATCTAAAAAAATAAAAGGTGAAGAAATTAAAATAATAATAATAATTAACATTTCATAAATTATTTCAAATAAAATAAGTAACAATCAAAAGAATGAGGACCAAATTTGATAGATAAAAAATTTCAATAAAAAAATGATAAGGAAAAAACAAATAGCAATTATAAAAATAAGAACCAAAATTAATATAAAAATTAAATTTTAAGAGATGGAATTAAAAAATAAATATTCAAAACAAATTATATATAGCAATCAAAAGTTTGAGGATCAAATTTGATATAATTAGTAAATAATGACATTTCTAAATTTTTCACAATTTTCGGAAAGTGTTTTCCGTCCAAATTTTCCAGGAAAACACTTTCCTGAAAACCAAGCCAAATTTTCCTTTAACTGAAAAGTATTTTCCGTTAATCAACTTTTCTAATAGCAAATAAACACATGAAAGTTTGGAAAGTGGTTTCCCGGAAACCACTTTCCAGAAAATAAACACAGTCAAAAGAAAAAACACTTTCTTGAAAACCAAACCAAATTTTTCGTTGACCGGAAAGTGTTTCCATTGACCGGAAAGTGTTTTCCGTTTACCAACTTTTCTAATGGCAAATAAACAGAGGAAAGTTTAGAAAGTGGTTTCCCGGAAAGTGAATTCAGGGAAACAAACATGACATAAAAGCTTTCTAAATTTAAATATTATCTTAATTTAAAATAAAATCAAAATTTATTTTATATTATTATCTAGCAAATGAATCTCACTATGTCGTGTGTTTTAGAAGGAAAAAAAAAAATTTGTGGAAAAAATGATGGTAATTATAACATATCTCAAAACAAAAGAATCCATCAGAAGCTTAAAGGAAGCAATTAATTAAGAAGGGGAGTAACTTTCAATATTAAGCTACCGAACATCAAAAAACATTGTTGGATAAAAAAATTAAAAAGAAAAGCTTTTATGTGTGTGCCAATACATTGAGCTTGTGTTGTTGTGCTTGGAACCAGGTAATTAATACTTGCTTTATATAATCTCAAGAGTGTAATTCATTAGCGAGGTTTTAGATTTGTTTTTTTAGAGATTATTAATTTAAATTTTACAAATCTCAGGATCACTTGAGACTTACATGGTCGATAATTTCAGGATCCGTGGAATTAGTCAAAGTACACACACAAATTGACCTGGAAACCCACGTTAATAAAAAAAACTTGTTTTACATGACTTATGATTGAATTTCTTAATAAATTAAATTATGTTAGTGGATCACTATATCAATTTAAAAAGATGTTTTGTTTTGTTTTATTTAATAAAATAAAATTAAAATTCGTTTAGCCGAGTCCTAGTTAATTATATTTTACATGATTAATATTTTTCCTAGTTAACCTTAAAATGTATATCGAGAAAGAAGATTTTTAAATGGAATCACCGTCCGGACCGAGTTTAACAATTGTGACTTGGCCTTTGTAATAAGTTCTGATGGGTCAACCATCCGTACGGCCTCATGAACAATCGTATGCTCTGTACACGCATACAACAGTAGAGCAGAGCGCAGCACCATGACAGGCATGCGAGAGAGAATAAAAGGCTGCTTTTTTTGCTTTTTTTCTACGTTTTTTTTTTGTTCTTTGCATTTTCTTACACAGAAGATTTATCTGAAAGAAGACAGCATTGCCAATTTCTTTCAGAACACAATAAAACTAAAGACTAGCTACCAAATTAATATTTCATTTTTTCTGGCATGGAAATTCTCCTCTTCCTTTCTAGACCAATACATACAAAATTGAAAAGGAGAAAGCCCTACATAATTTTAATAAAATCCTTAAAAAAAAAAAAAAACCTTTTCATATGGTTAATTTCTGCCATTAACGAGCAATTTCAGTTTGCAAAGATGCATTGAGCTCCATTTGTTCTGCCTCCCACTTAGCCTTGGCAACAACTCCATCATGCACAGGCACATATTCCTGCCAAATAAAGTAAAAAAATTGGAGAAAAAAAAGAAAAAACACAAATCAACCAAAAGGATGTGATCACAAGAACCCACCTCAAGTTTCTGAACAAGCTCTTTGGGACTTGGGGCAGAGACAATAATACTACGCTGAGATGGCATGATGAACCCATCATCCACTGCCTTGTCTATAAAAGTCAGCAGGTAATTGTAGTATCCATCCACGTTAAGCAAACCCACCTGTATATGTCAAGAACTAAGTTAAGAATTGACCTTGGAGCATAACAAAACTTTCTTAATTTGAATCTTATCCAAGGTTAAGACATGAAGTAGCTTTACAGGCTTGTCGTGGATGCCAAGTTGGGCCCATGTAATGACTTCCAATAACTCCTCCAAGGTTCCATACCCACCTAGTTTAATTAATATAATATAATATAATATTAACACATAACCATCAGGGGGGAAAAAAAATTATTTGAGAGAGAAAGAGAGAGATCAGGTACCTGGTAAGGCAATGAAACAGTCAGAATTGCGGGCCATCTCAGCTTTTCTTTGATGCATGTCCGCTACTGGCCTGACCTCCCCTACTGTTTCTCCTGTTAGCTACACATAACAAAAACAAAGCATTTAATCATGTCTTGATTAGTAAATTAATTAAGGCTATATTTTGTTTCTGTAGTGTTCAGTACTGGTGCTGCCGGCTGTGTTTTGTCTTGGTTATAAACTTGAAAATGTTTGGTTAATCATCGCGTTCATGAACTTAACTTTTTTTTAAATCACAACCACAGGAGCTATTACGATGACAAACACGCACCAAGAACAACTAGAGACAATCGTTTCTATACATGGATTAAGAATCCTAATCTGCTTACCTCTTTGTTCATCAGAGTTTTAGGGATGACTCTGTAGGAGAAAGCAACAAAAGACATAGCAATACAGATCAGTACTCGAACTAGAAAATGAAATTATGTGGACAAGGAAGCATGCACCGTAGCTATTCATAATTACCCTATTACATGTCCTCCCCCACGATGGACCTCTTGAGACACTAGCCCCATCAATCCAACACTTCCTCCGCCATAAACAAGATCCAACCTCCTTGACACCTTCACATGGAATCGAAGCAAACTCAATATTTCTGGACTTACAAGACTAAATAAGATCGAGAAAGTAAGGTTTTTGAATTGCTATACCAGTTCTTGGCCAAGTTCAAGAGCAGCATCACGATAACAATCCCTCTTGCCTTTACTGCTACCACAAAACACACAAACTCTTTTAAACCTTGATGATTTCACCGCTACTTTACCATCCTCCATCTCTTGGCTCTCTTGTGTTTTCTCTTCTTATTGTATATTTTTCACCAAAAAAGGGAGGACGACGCAATTATGCCAAAAGAGAAAGATGGATCAGATCCATATATAGACATATCCAAAGGGGGAAAAGGAGAGCAGGATACTTTTGGGCACCCCTGGAATCCTGTTACGCCACGTGTACATAACCCGGAAATATTTGCTTTATCACCAAATATCGCCGACACGATACACTCAGTCCTTCCCGGTGGATTCTTTAGTCCACTAGTTTCGGCCCACGTGCACTCTATTGCCAGCTTAGCAAGGACGTAGTCCATAGCATGGACAAGACCTTGAGAAATTATTGAAAATTAGAATACTATACTTCCTGTCTCGTGACCCACCTACATTAAATTTTTTTTAATTCAACAATGAGAATGAATGGTATCAGTAATAATTTTGTATTGGTAGTACAGAAATATTTGTGTTCCTGAGACTTGGGTAAAGTTTGGAATCATTTTTTATTTATTTTTCAGAGATTAAATTCATCAAAATGTGTCAAGGTTGAAAAGATTTATGAGGATATATATAACGATCTCTTAATATTTGTGAAAAAAAATCATAAATTTAAGTGTAAGCGTATATAGAAATAACATTAAAGAATAAAAAGAATAGACAGTACAAAATTCTATCGAATAAAATTATTATATAAAAATATTAATTTAAAATTTTATTATTAAATATTTTCTATTTATATAGATTTTTCAATAAATCCAAAATACTAACCAAAATAAGAATCTTATCAAACACAATAAAAAACCCTACATAAATTAAGAAATCAAAAAAAAAAAAACAACAAAACAAGCCCAAATAACACCTTTTGTTCCTACTTGGAAGGCCTTTTATACCTTGGCTTATAGTCAATGGACTCTCAAATAAAACTAATCATTTAAAATCTTGGTCAAATTTCAATACGATTCAATAATTAAATTAAAATTATAAATTTTTTTATCAGATAGATCGATCACTCAACAATATAAGTTTTTTTTGGCTTGGCCATGTCTCATTAATCCATAAATAATTATGTAAGGTAATCTATATGGTCTAGTCATAGCATATTCATAATTGATTTATCAAAACTATTAATACCGTCCGTTTGAATTTTTACTAATGTGGTAAAAAAAATCATGAGAAAACACACACCCATGATATGCTCTTGAGATTTAATTTGCAAAAACAATTTGAAAAATGCTCAAAAGCACAGAATACTTGATGGCTAATTAATGTTTGGTTGTAATTAGCTGATGGGTGATCAAATTTGGTTTGGTTCTAACCAGGTTGAGTTGCATGTCTGGCCGAATTAATAATTAATTAATTAATTAATTAATTATCGGTGTTAATATAATGTTGTGAGGAATTGAAATGGGATAATTTATCCATTAAAAATGGACAGTTCACATAAGGCGTTTTGCCATGTGCATATATTCCGAGCAAAGGACGGCTCTGGAGTTTTCGGCTAGACTAGGGATGCAAAAGCAACGCAACATTATTGATTACACACACGAGAATTTATAACCACTGTGAGTAGCCCTTTCCCTCCTCTTTTGACTATTATTAATCTTATCCAATCTCACACGTGTGTTCTTATACACGTAGGATGATTATTCAATTCCTTGTCCGGTGGTCTTCAGTTGAACAAGTTAGAGTTAATTTAATCAAACTGTAAGTTCACCTGTAAGTTCACCTGTAGAGTTAATTGGAGACTGGTCATTTATTTTTACTATTTTAAAAAAATATGACAAAGGATAGAGATATCAACCGATCAATCTTCAAAGCCCGCGTGCCGTGCCCAAAAAAAAGTTGGAAACCAAAAACTTAAGCCATATCGTTCTTCCCGAGGAATCAATCTGCTAAAGGCTGCTGCCTGCAATGAATTAGCCCTCTCTGTTCACCAACAGTGTAAAACTAAGCAAAATGTGTGCACCTAACAAACAAGGTATGCTCGCCTTTCATTAATTACTGGAGCAAAGGTTGAAAAATTGAAAATCCAAATGACTTTAATTGGGCATGGAAATAATAATGCTATCTCTGTCTCTGCCAGGGATGTGCTCTCAAAAGTGACGGCCGGAATAATTGTCAATTGATGCCACGGCATGCCACTGATCTTCCTAAATCACTATCATGAAAACTGACCTAATTTGG
>Ga0325410_1006683_pt1 | contig 12649 bp, 14 predicted proteins | sample PopdelMetagenome_16_FD_206182 | JGI IMG/M metagenome (GOLD analysis project Ga0325410, IMG submission 206182) | Populus deltoides microbial communities from Bellville, Georgia, United States - Xylem-PdIQD-R3 | ecosystem: Host-associated > Plants > Phyllosphere > Stem > Wood/Secondary xylem... | reverse complement strand
AGTCCTCTGACTTCAAGAAAACTCACCTGGGTTGTCATTATCCAATGAAACAAAGACAGGACCAGACCAGGTCAAGACGGGATACCACTATCAACATTTTTGGCCTTTGGCTATTTGCAAGGTGATTATATCATAGTGCAGCAATAAAAAATCATACTGGTATTAAAGAAACCTGTATTGTGCTTGGTCTAGCAATTAGATGGAGTGCGGTATGAGCGCAGCGATGTTTTCTCGAATTTTTGGTCAGTACAACCCAATGTGTTCTCTTTCCTTGGTCTCTGCGATTGAATAATTATAGGTTGCATAACAGGAAAAAAAAAAAATTGGTTGAGAGGGGCTGGGCATGTCGCATATGTCTGCCTGTCTAACGCGTGACACTGGATTCGAGCCCTGTGGATTTCTTGGGGCTAAGTTAAAAATAAATAAAAAAACTCTTAGACATCCTATTAATCGGACATGAATGGCCTGCCGTTAATCAAACCAAATAACAAATTATATATATATATATATATATATATATATATATATATATATATATATATATATATTATTTGCATAGATTATTTGCATGGATTATTTGCTTTAAACCTAGCTTTCTTATGTTGTAGTTGAGGAATTTAGGTTTACCCTCTCTAAAAAAAACTGAACCTGTAACCTTGCTGATTTTCTTTTTGTTCCACGGACCTCCCCTCAAATTGATAGATATGGATTTGTTACGAATCTGGGATTGGTTGACAGGAGGAACACCAGGACAGTGGCAACATGCAGTTACAGAAGAGGAAGAAGTGCAGTGAAGTTAGTTAGGAGTGGGGTGGTTGAGTTAGTTAGGAGTGGGGTGGGTAGTTAGATGGGAGGGAAATTAGTTCTCTCTCCCCTCTTTCTTCTACGTCTCCTTAAATTTATTTTCTTCTTCTAATTCTCTCTTCAATTCTCAAGTTCTTTAGCTTTGTTAAGGTGAGAACCTTGGTATCAGAGCCAAAGAGTCCTTCGCCGCTAATAGAATTTGACAGTAAACACATCCGATGTAATCCATGGTGAAAAACAATAGGATCAAAGCATTGGAAGAACATGGTAGGAAGGTGGACAAACAGATACAACACTTGCATGAAAAACTATAAGAAATGGCAACAGGGAAAACCAAGAAGAATGAACAATTTAGCTTGCGGTTGGATACTATAATGGCTACTTTGAAGTCTTTCATGGCCAATAAGGCAGCAGAGAGGGAAGAACGCAACAACTCAGTTCCTGATGGGGCGGATCATATGGTGATAAACTTGAGATCATGAGGAGGAAGCAGTGATGGCTCACGTGGCACTAGATTCTTCACCCCTCTCTTTGACCATGCTTATGCTTCTCTTTCTAATGTTTCTCAATATTCTCCCTCCTTCAAGACTGGTGACTTGCAGCTTGAAGAGATAGAAAATATTCCAGAGGATATTCTGAAAATCAGATAAGAAATTGAGTCTGAGTTTGTTGGTGACCATCAAATTTGGAGCCACGAAGATGGCAGCCCTCAATCTCAAAGTCGTTATTATGAGCTAGACACTACCGTGATTGGCTTGGTAGGTCAGGACCTCTTGGAGAGGAGAGATCTTAGGGAGCAATTCAAGGAAATGAGTTTCCAAATAGGCAAGGCCAGTTAAAATTCGAGTTTCCAAGGGCTCAAATCAGTGCTGATCAAGGGGTAGGGTCTGCTCCTGCTCTGATCAAGGCTGAAGTGTCATGGATAGCTCGAAAAGGGAATTTCTCTTAGAAGGAACGCATTTTGAAGAAAGTGAAAGGATTAAACAAATTGACACCATAGAAGCTTGATTTTCTCCAAGGGCAACCGATTGATTCTGGAATTACAACACCAGATATTTTGAAGGGTGTCATCTCACTAATATTTGACAAGGCATTCCTGGAGCCCACATTTTGTCCTATACCTGGTGCAGTGGGTATGATACCTGGAATGCCTGGGCTCGATGCTGACAACTGGAAAGCTCCTCGATCTTGAACAATGCCAAGGGGCAATAATTTTGGCTCGGACCGGTCCCCACTAGGCGTATTCCCTCTTCTTGGTTCTTACTTGAAAAAAAAACGGAAGATCAGGAAGAAGGGTTCTTACTTGAAAAAATTGAAGATCAGGAAGGAGGGCAATAGAGTTGTGGCTATGGGGTTATCTAATGGTCAAACATGTCAAAGAAAATCCTATTTTGGAAGATTGGAAATAAATCACTAATCAATTTTTCAACTTTTGCAGGATATTAGAAAGTGTTTTCTATTATTAAATGATTTTTAAGTTTATTTTTCAGCTAAATAATAGAAAATATTTTCTAATACTTCAAACATTTCATAACCTGACGGCAACTTTCGCTGACACTTGATCGAGAATACCGTGTTCTCGAGCATATCCTTCGTATTAAAACTTCGAAGAAAAAAATCTATCCATGACCCCGTCCTTTCAGCGAGGCCCAATTCGAAGCAGCCCCAGCCCATAAACAATTCCTTCAAGCAATGGAATCCAATAACAGGAAGCCACGTGACCAGTTATGAATCGAATGACGTGTCAACAAAAATCGTCGTCTTCGTTGGCTCCAGCACCAACACACATGCAAATATCTATTTAACTTCTCCTGTAAATCTTCGTTCTTATCAACGCACAGAACTTAAATAGTCTCTATACGACCGGTCTCTAGTCAGCTAATCGAACGGTAGTATTTGTAGATCGACCAGATCAGATTAGACGACCTAAAGGAAAGTAATGGCAGTGGACAAGTATAACCTCAAAAATCCATCTGTGAAGAGGATTTTACAGGAGGTTAGAGAGATGCAATCGAGCCCATCTGATGATTTCATGAGCCTCCCTCTTGAGGTATGTTCAATTTTAAAATAAATTATTTATTAATTTTGTGTTTTTGTTATATTCTTTTTCATTTTTAATAGGAGAATATATTTGAGTGGCAATTCGCTATAAGAGGACCAGGAGAGACTGAATTTGAAGGAGGGATTTATCATGGGAGGATTCAATTGCCTGCTGAGTATCCATTTAAGCCTCCTTCTTTTATGTTGTTGACGGTAATACCTCATGAAGAATTTACCCTTGTTCTTTTTTATTTTATTTTTTTGAAATTTTTAATAGGTTGATGACTTTTTTTGTTCTTGTTTTTGTTTTGACAGCCAAATGGGCGTTTCGAAACGCAGACGAAGATATGCTTAAGCATATCAAATCATCATCCTGAGCATTGGCAGCCATCGTGGAGTGGTAAGTTTTTAATTTCTATTGTTGGCTTTATCAAATTATGTTTATAGATAGCTAAATTATCAGGTTGCATTAATGTCGATTTTATTAAATTTGGTATGCAAAGAGGATTTGGTGAATTCTCTTTAGAACTAAGTTAATTGAAGTGTGTGAATGAGTTCGATTTTGATATGCCAATCCAATCATACACAGAAATGTGCCCTTCGATTAGGCTATGTTTAGGCCTTGGTTGAAGAAGAACAATTTTGTTGGCCTCTATCTGTTTATCCAGTTTACTTTAAGAACTAATATTTCTCTGTTTGTTACTTCATGTTAACATATAACTGGCTGTGCATATTTTTTATGTTAACTAGGAAAAGGCTGACTTGGTGTACTGAATGACAAGTCATTCCTGGTGTAAAATGTTAACCTTGAGCTTCCTTTTTCTTCACTTATTTAGGTCTAACACTCAAGGACACGAGTCTCTGATACTTTTTAAAAGTTCAAAGGTGTTGATACTGTAGCCCTGCATTTGGCTAATGTTTCATGGTATTGGTTATTGTGGTTGGCAGTACGAACAGCTCTACTAGCACTTATTGCATTCATGCCTACGAGCCCAAATGGTGCATTGGGCTCACTAGACTACAAGAAAGAGGAAAGGCGTGTTTTGGCTGTTAAATCTCGTGAAGCAGCACCAAGATTTGGGACTCCTGAACGTCAAAAACTCATTGATGAGGTTTGTTGGAGCTTATTTTTTTACTTGTGTTTTTCTTCTTTTGTTACATTTTGTGCTAATGAACTGTTTGATGGCTCAGATTCATCAATACATGCTTGGTAAGGCACCGTCTGTTCCTCAACAAAACTCAGTGCAGTGTTCTGAAGAACACCCTGTCAACAATGAGGGGGAAGCCCGGGCGCAAGATGCTGGATTAGTTGCTGCTGCTGAAGAGCTTCCAAATCCAGCAGTTGGTGAAATTCAGGAAGTAGGTGAAAGGGTCATCGAAGAAGTGCATGAAGCTCCTGTTAATGTGAACCCTAGTCCTACAGGAACCAGTGTATCCAGAGAGATTCCTGCTAGAGGCCCAACTGATCAGCTACTGCAAAGGCCAGTGACCAGGGTTCAGAAACCAGCTGATGATCGGTTGTTCACATGGGCTGCTGTTGGACTAACCATTGCGATTGTGGTTCTTTTGCTGAAGAAGTTTATGAAATCTAGCGGATATGGCGCTCTCTTCATGGATGGATCTTAGAAGCAGTGATATTTCATTGAACGATTTGTAGAAAAAAGAAAGACGGGGAGAAAAACCCACAGCATTTTTATATCCAGAGAGCTTGTATTTCTTAGTATATATCATGATCTGTTTTACTTACTCCATTGTTGTAATTAATAATGTGGAGGCGCGTTACCTTTACATTGACAAATTTGTAAGTATTTTAGTTATCTTTATTTGATCGTTGTAAACGTCTCTAATAAACATAATCCCCCTTCGTGCGCACTTCACAGGACCCTAACCATCCAAGTTGTTGGACCTCGCAATTTTCCATCCTCGGCCATTTTTCTACTAGAGTGCAAGAGATGAACGTGTGCATGCCGAAAGCAGAGAATCAGGGCTAGTCTGCGATGAACTGAATTCGGGTCTTAGCCATTCTCTTAGACGGCCATAATTAACTTATCCGTTGACATTCGGATCTCCCTCCTTGACCAAACAATCTATCGGGTAATGTAACTGGACAATCATACACATTTTTACCAGGAGAAACCGGACAATCATATAATTCTCTTTCAATAACTGGGTGCTTTCATATTTGAAAAGGAAAAATATATGACAAAGGAATGCTATAAATCATATTTGACTAAACCGACCTCACGCTGAGACTAATCATGCTGCCTTTGCAGCAACACAAGGTTACCAAATATGCAGCCATCGATTTCTTTCAGTGACCTGGGAAGAACAGCTATGATATCAGCAGGCAATTAAAGGCTGCATCTTTTCATGTATTGCGTTGTAACAATGGAGGCTACACAGGGGAAGCTTCGACATCAAGTCTCGATACTTCTAGGCATGTACAATTTGGACCTGCACATTTTTCACGTGGTGGAGGATAACTGCAAATCAAATCGCCACATTGTAAATCCCACAAAAAAGGTAAGGATAGTTGTAATTAACAATCAACAAAATGCCAATACTTCCAGTCTGCAGAGCAAAATAAATTGCCATCATTTACGGTCTACAGAGCTTCTAGAGACAAAACTTAGGGGGATGCGAAGGTGAACTTGTACCTGCACGACACTGAATTAAATATGCGTGGCAGACCAATGTCATCAGAGAAAATAACCGTAGTTCCAGTCGGACCAATGACCCATCTAACAGTAATTGGTCCAAGCGATCCATCTTGGCAGCCTTTGCCTGAACCAGGTAAAATTTATTCTTGATTAGAATGCTGCTAAAGAGCATGGGATGGAGAAGATAAAGGCTGCTTGTCTATTTTCCAAATACCTGAACCACTTCATCATGCCGCTTCTTAATCTTTTCTTCCTTCTTTCTTTCATAATCCAGGCAGCATATTTTTCTGATTGCCTCAGCCTAAAATATATGAAGTTAGACTGTTCTCCCATCCATTTCCAATAAGTTGTAAGACTACTATATGGCATGATTAGCAAACCTCAGCCTCCCTAGCTGCCTTCTTTGATTGTATTCTACGCCTCTATGCAGCCTCAGCTTTCTTTAATTGCTGCTCTACTTCAGAGAGCTTAGTCTTTTGTTCTGCCATCAACAGACCAATAAAGGAAATAAAATAGGTTTAGCATCAAGCCACTATTACTCAAGGTGTAAAATAATTTTATCTTATATCATTCCCTATCCAAGATGTAAAATGAGACTGATCCAAAGAACATAGAGACAGAGAAACACTCCCTTTTAGGAGGGGGTGAAGGTAAACCGTTTGAGAACTCAAGAAGACTGGTGCCAGGAACAAGAAAATCATCTTTGGCTGTCTGAAGAGCCTGATTATGTGTTATTGTAGTTGATTCATTCCTTCCTCCAACGAATCCCAGCTTCTTGCACATAATCCTTATCCTCTTGCCTATCATCTGAAACCATTGATATGTCTCTCTTTCTCTCCTTATAAGCACCGAGTCTTCCAAGGTAACGTACTTCCTCGTCTATGTTATCATCTTCATCAAATTCCACATCCATTGCACGCCTCTTAGGAACTTGATTACTCTTGCGAACTGCTTCAAAATGGAATGTTCTGTTCACATCAACACTTTCACCAGACATCTTTCTTCCCGAAGAATTTCCCTTTTTAAAACTAGAATCCTAGAATCAGCGTCATCAAAACTTAAGCATCAAATAATGCACAGTTTACACCACAAAAACACGGTATAGATATTTATTGAAAAGGGGAAGAGGGGTGGAGAAATTGGAATACTATATCAAGACCATTGCTCTTTTAAAGCCAAGGTATTAGTACATTCAACAAGCTATGTGGCAAATGTAAGACTAGAATGACCCTAATGAGTAGCTTATGAATTATTATAGCACGGAATTTGAAAGAGGCCTCGTCAAGAGAGAGAGGGAGATAGAAGATTACAGCAATCATATATCAAGTCCTTCGAAGAAATTTAAAGGAGTTTCTTTTGATTATTTTTCAGATTCCATATGATTAAGCTTGGTATGTTGTGTTGGAACTTGGAACAATAGGTTTGTAGTTTGTAAAATCAGTGGAACAAGGGATAAGAAAAGGTGGTCCCTGAAATATTTTTCGGGATCAAAACTTGTAAAGAACATCTTAATATTCTTGAAAGAAGTGATAAAAGTATACCGGAAGATAAATTAACTTCGTATGCGAAAGTTGAACAGGTTGTTTGCATCAAAGCCTCTGATTTAACCTCATATTCCCTTGCATGTTAAATACTACAACAAAAGAATAAAATCGTGAGAATTAAAATTTTTTGAATTCATGGCTTGAATAAGTTGATTTGCTGGAAGGAAACGAGCATTATTTCACGGAGTTTAACCATGGTTTGTTTTATATTTTCGAAACTACTTGTATTTGTTTTTGTTTTAAAAGAAAGAACTTGTAACTGAGCGTGCCCGATGGTATAATATTTAACCGAAAAATAGCCCTGCGACAAAACAACTTCAATTGTTTTGTCGATTAGAATATTGACTTGAAGCGATCCTCTCTGAATACTACTAAGGATTTAACCATCGCTTCTATCGACCTCGTTATTAACATGGTGGGTGAGGCTATCTATTAGCACCATCACACGTTGGATAATTCCGCTTCATGTATGTTTAGAATGCAGAGAGCTGTTAACATTTGATGGGGTCTGTGAGCTCTACACACTATTCGGAAATCTATCCAACTTCAACAAGAAACAAACAACATTCAACAATCCTTATTTGATACAGCATAATTTCACATGCCATGCAAATTAAGCTCCTAGACAGCAAAAGAAATCCAAGCTCAATCCAAAGAGAACATAGCGATTATCCCTCGTGGAAAGGGTAAATGGGCTTACGGTTCGTGGTCCGACTGCTTCACAACAGTAATAGGGCAGGATCCATTATTCACCACATAGTTGCTTACACTACCCATGATGGCCCTGCAAAAGTACAAACAAACAACAATTAAAAAAAAATTCCATGTTCAAGTTAGGTCAGGCAGTCTAGCCAAGGGACCTCAATTATTGCCCAAAAGAACTTAAACAACGCTAGCTGCTACAAGTTGAACACAGAATATCTACCTCCATCTCTTTCTATATCACTACCATTAGAGATCTGACCACAGGCACGAAAAAAGGAAAACAGCACTTGGGCCCATTGTTTAAAAGCAGTTTTCTTTTCAATACTAGACGTGGAAAAAGAAAAATTCGATGTGCCTCGGAAAATTCTTTCCGTCCATCACTGTGGATCATATGCAGTGAACAAACAGGATAGGAAAACCTTATCTAAAACATTCTTGCCTGCAAAGTCCAAATTGAAAAGGTCTAACATGCTTCATATCATGGCTCATTGATTTCACATCATTAGCCAATTGAATGTATGTGACATCACAAGAATTAAATTGATTTCCATTGAAGACAAACACAGAAAATATAAAGAATCCACATTACAGTTTAATGAATCCACAAATTGAAGCCAAGTCTATGATGGGATTATTGTACCTCTTAACCTTGCCAAGTCCTCTGTTGCCAATTACAAGGCAACTCAAAGGGATCTTATCAATTGCTTCACATATCTTTTCACGAGCGTCTCCCCAGTAGATCTTCAGCACCACAACGATCTACTTACAATTCGACAACATGGTTAATACTCTATTTTAGGACTTGCAATATTATCACAATAATTAACTTAATTAATGATTAATCCATGATTTTGACGATGATTATGCTTATATACAAACCTCTTTCTGGTGAGCAACAGTGTTGAGAAGATCAAGAGTTTCAGGATCAGGCTTCAACCCGTATTTCTTCATGGTCACGGGATCAGAAAACTCTGATAGAGGGATCATAGCTGCAGAGAAAGCAAGTAAACGAACACCCTTTAGAATCAAGATAAATAACACAAGCACAAAATATGACCAACTGTCAACAGATATAACAATCACAAAACTCCCATTACATCAAACCCAGTAAAATGGCAGTCAAATTATCCAAATTAAATTGAAACTTTTCCTTTTTGTTAATTTGAAGAGTCAGAATTTCCAAGAAAATAACAAATATAAAAGGAAAAGGAAGAGATGAACATCAAAGGAGAGAAAAATACTAAGAACAAAACAACCAATGGAATATTCCATCCTTAGACGAATCGTCCTAATAACACACGACAACGCATTTTTCTTTCAAAAATGAAAGATTTTCCCGGAAAACAAACAGAAAGTAACATATTAAAAAAAAAAACAGAAGAAGAGACAGAGAAGATACATACGTGATCCGGTGACTTCCCATAGCTGCATCTCGCCATCTTCATAGTAACCTTCAGGTTGTACAATGACCAGGACAAGGTGATCCCCGTCACGGATAATGTTATCCGCGGCCCATTTTAGTGCTTTCCTGCTGCATGATGAGAAATCAACGGCTACACCCACTATCTTCTCTCCTGCCATCTCTCTCTCTTCTTCTTTTGGTTCTCTTCTTTTTTTTCTTCTCTCTCTTCTCAACCTCTTATGATATTTCAAAGACCACGGTAATGTTAATCAATTATTATTATTAACAGAGTACCAAAGAGATGAACCTCCACGTTATTAGTTTTGATAGTTTTTTTATCTGTATTCTTTTTTTAATGTTAATTATTGGTTAGCAGAACACTTAAGAAAATATTTTTTATTTGCACACCACCTCACAAAATTTTATTTATTTTAATATTATATTTTATTAATATTTTTTATTTTTATTTTTTAATAATTAATTTGTTAAAAATTAAATTTTATAATTTGTTTCGATTTATTTTTTTACGAGGTTATCATAATCTCATAATATGAGTTACAAATTTAAAGTTTAACTCTTTTTTTCAATTTTAATTTTACCGTTCAACATTTAATTTGTTAAGGATTGATCTTCGCAGTTTGTTTTGATTTATTTTTTAAAGGTTATATAAGTCTTATGATTCATGTCATAAACTTAACAATTAACCCAATTGACTTATTTTGTTTTAATTATTTTTTTTAATTTCATCCTTTAATATTTCGTTAATTGTAAATCAGACTTCGTGATTTATTTTGATTTACTTTTTATGAGGTTATTCCGATTTCATAACTCAAATCACAAGTTTGGAAAATTAACCTGAGTTGATTTTGATCATTTTCTAATTATTTTTAAAAAAAATAATTTCATCACTCAAATATTTAGTTAATTGAGAATTGTGTTGCACAATTTGTTTCAAATTGCTTATATGAATAAAGCTATCTCAACCTCATGACCCGAGTTGTAGATTTAGCGGGTTAACAAAGGTTGACCTAGGTCATTATTTCAGTTTGTTTTCTACAAGGTTATTTTAGTCTCATGACTTGTGTCATTGGTTTGGCAAGTTAACCCGAGTTGACTCGTATCGTTTCTTATAATGTTTTAATTGATTTTTTTCATTCCTACCCTTCAACATTGGGTTGAATGAGAATTCTACTTCATAATTTGTTTTGATTTACTTTCTACAAGGGTATTCCATCTCATAACCTAGGTCGCAGGTTTTGCAGGTTAACCCTTGTTAACTTGGGTTGATTTTTCGATTTGTTTTCTATGAGATTATTCTAGTCTTATGACTCGTGACATGGATTTGCCAGGTTAACTTGGGTTTTTTATTTTTTAAAAATTAATTTTTTTATTTTATTATGCAACACTGAGTTGATTATGAATTAGATTTCATAAATTATTTTGATTTGTTTTCTATGAGGTTATCTTGATCTCATAATCTGGGTTGTGGGTTGACAAGTTAATTTTTTTCTTATTTGTTTTTCAATCTCATCCTTCAACATTTAATTGATTGTGAATTATGTTTTATAATTTCTTTCGACTTCCTTTTTATGGGGTTATCATTGTTTAATGACTAGGGTTGTGGATTTGACAGCCTAAACTCGGGTTAATTTAATATATTGTCATTTCAATACTTAAAAAAAGATTATGTCTTGGATATTTTTGTGTCAAACTATGCTTTTATTGGTCATTCGAGTTGTTTTGAACTCGCCACGTGAATCAAGATACATTGGCTCTACCCCCGCACGGAAAAAATTTTATTTTTCTGCTAGAAAAATACATTAGCATTTACCTGAGATTTGTTTTCACATTAAAAAAGCTTTCATCTAACACGGCGAAGCATGCACCAATGATCTAGTTTTAACTAAAAACAAGGCATCCATCCATGCATGAAACTCACTAGTGCCTAAACTATAAATTCTTACGATTATCTCTCATTGTAAATGAGCATGTTTGTTTTTATATTTTAAAAATATTTTAAAAAAATTTTAAATTTTATTTTATTTTTTTTCATGCTTCAAACTATTTTTTGATATTTATAAACCGTTTTGATGTACTGATATCAAAAATAAATTTTAAAAAACTATAAACAAGTTTGTCAGTAATTAATGGAGTTCACTTCTGGTGACTGGTAATCCAACTGTGTTGAGTAGTGAATTTATAGAACCTGCAGGATTATTGTCACACCCGGACATCGTGGCGACCTTAAAAATGATTAAATCCTTGGAAAGAACGGATTTCTAGCATCCTATTCTTTAATGGTGAATGGTCTTGTTTAAGGAGTCGCCACCTAGTATTCTAGTCACTAGGAACCCTAACTGGTCAATAGAGATTCTATGGTTCGGGACTGGTTACGTAAAAGGAAAGATATTATTACCCCTTTAAACATTCTGCCTGAAACAGACTGCATTGCTGGTTTTGTCTTAAATTGCTAAACATTTATTATTTTATGCCATGATGATTGCTTATAATATTCCTGACTCTGTCGCCAATGAATATTCAACTACGGATACTTCCAACTCTGGCGTTGGTAAATATTACGTAGTTATAAAACAAAATAAATTTAAATCCATATTTTTATATTCTTAACTCTGGCGTCAGTGAATAAATAAATAAAATAAATTTATTTTTACGCATGCACAATCTTTTTATTTTTCTAGTTAAATAAAATAAAATACAATGAAAGAACAATATAAATTTAAACCGGTATTTTTATTCCTGACTCTAGCGTCAGTGAATAAACTAATAAATTTATGTTGTCTTTATTCATGCATACATTTTTATTTTATTTTTTTACTTTTTTATTTTTTTATTTTTTTTATTTTTCTGTATTTTTATTATTTTTTTGGGTTGAGTCTAGCCCTATCGGGTACGGGCTGGGCTGGAACCAACCAGCCCAAACCCGGTTACTAGCATAAGCTGGTAACCCATTTTCCCTTTTGCTTTCATTTTTTTTTTTTTACCTGCAGGCGTGCATGAACTGCTCACGCTCGCCTGCTACAGAAACATGGTAATTAAAATGCAAACCGAAGCTTACCTGTTGCTGCACTTGAAGATGAAGATGTCGGTGATGGAGGGCTGGCCAGCTGAAACGTTTTCTTCTCCTCTGTTTTCTTTTTATTCTTCCCCTGGTCTTCTTCCCGTGCTCTCATTGTCTCTACTGCGCTCATCCATTTTCCTTCTCACTCTTCTGGTTTTCTTTTCATGCTAGTGTTGAGGAGGGAGGTCTGCAACCGTGGCTGAGGAGAAACAGCTGTTGCTGCTCAAGGTGGCTGTTGCTGCTCAAGGTGGCTGAAATTCATGCTGCCACTACTGAAAAGAGAGGGCTGTGTTGAGATATTTCCAGAACTCAATCACACACAATTTACGTGGTTCGGCAACTTGCCTACTCCACGGAGCTACTGGTTTGTATTAATGAAGCTTACAAACAATACAAACAAAGGAGGAGGAGATAA
>Ga0325410_1006681_pt1 | contig 12654 bp, 12 predicted proteins | sample PopdelMetagenome_16_FD_206182 | JGI IMG/M metagenome (GOLD analysis project Ga0325410, IMG submission 206182) | Populus deltoides microbial communities from Bellville, Georgia, United States - Xylem-PdIQD-R3 | ecosystem: Host-associated > Plants > Phyllosphere > Stem > Wood/Secondary xylem... | reverse complement strand
AAGTGCTGGTATTTCATTAAGTGAAAAAAAATTATAGCAGAGACAACATGAAATATGAAGGCCAATGAGACCTGAGTTGTAGGAATTTAGGAGTTTTTAAGCATAGGCTACAATCTAACAAAAGCTTAGGTGAACCACCATTAATGAATTTCTTATGATTATTTTCTTAAATGAGATTTATGCCCTTATTGGTCTGCATGTCACAGTCGTTGCAGCCCACTGACTGGTGAGATTCATTGAATTCACATTTGGAGGACAGTCTGCCTGCCACTAACGGGAACCAGTCTCCATGCTGATTATCAAAAAACGAGTGCAAGTAATAATAATAAACAATCTTGCCGGCCGTCTTTGAGCCGATAAGGAACAGAAATTAAGGAAGCAATTAATGGATATATATATCACATCCTGCCCCTCCAAACTTCATGCCCTGCATCCGCCATTGATATATTATTAAGCCCTTTGACAGCCAAGAAATAAAATAAAAGCAATCATCATCAATTGCATTTCCTGGTCCAAAACCCAATGCCCTCGTTTTTCTTTCTTTTTTCCCCTCCTTCGAAATAGAGCAAAAAAGAAACACAGAGTGCAAAAGATACAAGCCAAACAGAAACAGCGTCACAATTCTCACAAAGACAAGATTGAATACGAGCCAGTAGAATCAACCACGACCAATGTTTAGATAAGATGTAGCTTGTCCCAGAAAAATAAACAAACAAAAGGAACACCTAGGGTTGATACATGAAGAACTATTCAATGGGGGCTTTCTCACAATAAACCAGCACCCTCCTGTATGCGGCACTTACACAAAAATTAATGCCTTCAAAATCTTTTCTTCTCACATGCTTGCAAGAGTTCAAAATCGTGGACCATACACATGCAACCCACCACAATGCGAGCAGAATGCTGGCATCTTCAAACAGAGAAACTAAAATGCTTTTCCAACAAGACAGCTGTTCCCACCACCTAGTCATCTTTCAAGGTGTTCGAGTACTCGGTCCCTTGTTTTGGTGACGTAACACCAGAGGAAGTGCTTGATGAGGAATCACTAAAAGAGCTTGATCCATTCTGAAAACTTTTTGTTGCATTTCTCTGAGGATCTGCAGTCGCAGGTTTCTGCCCCTCTTCTGCTAGTCTTTTGAGAAGATTCATGATAGTGGGAACGAACTTTGAAGATAAGGAAAGAAGCCCAGGAAGCTGTGAACATGCAGACAGGGAGGGAGTGTTTAGAAAGCATACTCAACGAGTAATTTGAACAAGTGCAAAACTTTTAAGAGTCAGTATGGAGAGTTTGGTGGTATAGTTTCGAGGGTAAAAGGAGCTTGTCAAAAGCAAGACATGCGTGGAAAATCAGAACCAAACTATGAGATTGCGATTTGACACTTACAGCACCATTGCGGAATTCGCCTGAAATGTCTAACTGCACCCATAGGGCTTTAATGAGTAGAAAACCTACAAAGATGACACCCAAATACAAAGGATTTCTGCAACAGTAAAGAATGCCAAAAGAAATAATATCAGCAAACAAGGGATATAATCTGTCAACCAAAAATATCAAATTCCACGGCCATGTTACCTCAAAAGTGTCATAAACTCATTAAATCCTAACACAACCAAGGCGAGGATTGCCCATGGGGGTGGTAACCAGTTGTTATTACGTTTGTGGGCTTCCTGAAAATTGAAAAAGTGAATAGATTAACAAAGCATCCACACACAGATGTGTAGATGAGTGTGCGCACGCGCGCATGTAAATTACCAGAAACAGCAGATATTTGATATAGCCATTTACCCATTTATCTCAACTATAATAGCACAATAATCAAATTCCAAGAATTAGCAATATAAAATTTACAGCACATAAGACACTCAATGCTGCAGAATAAGGGTTTTGACTGCAACACCAAATGTAAAGCCATTAAATTGCTCGATATGGTGGCAACACTTTAATAGTGATATTCATACAGTTATCTAAGGCCGTGAGATGAAGCCTAGTCATATTTTTGTGCCACTGCACCTGCCACATCCTGTAAAATGTTGTCATCTTATACAAACTTGATAATCTGCACTCTTAAGAACCAGATATCACTAAATGTACAGCATTTCATGCAACTGACCAATCAGGACTAGGTTCTCAAGTTTTATTTCTTTGGACATGCCTTATCCCAAGCACAGCTTAGCAAACATGAAAATGCAAAAAAGGTGTACATTATGTTCCATCTCTATGTTGACAATCATAATCTAAAGACAACTGTGAAAACATAAAATAAATTTGCAAACCTAATGATATGCAAGGATACCATACCTGTGCAGAAATGGCCTGTGTAACAGTGTACTCTGTCTCTGTCTTGAATTGCCTCCACAAAGATTTGCACTGGACCGGTGTGATCAATGTCCTTGAGGATGGAATCTGCAGTAGCAAAACCAGTTCCAAGTATAAAAGGTGCTTTGTGGTAAGTAAAGAAGAGTCCAATGGTATCAGTGCATGCAAAATCAAGGGAGAGGTCTTAAGCAATGATCACTCGTTACTACTGTGCCAGTATGCACTTATTATATCCATCAGGCAATTCCCAATTAATTTATCAAAGAGAAATGCATTTGTAGAGATCTGACATATAGCATCTGCACCAGCATGACAGGCCCATTCATAGCTACAGGCCTATGTGTCCACTATCTATGGGATCCACTATCACAAGTTCCACCACCATCTTCTTGAAATGCAGAATTAAAGAGATTCATTGATCAAACACTTAACTTAGAATGGCAGACCTCATTCATGCAAATGTCATCTGTAAACTGATATAAAAAAGTTCACAAGAGTTGCAAATAAACTAAAAAACTTTCAGGAGTTTTTGAGAATTGATCCTAGAAAAATGATCTAGTATAAGGTCCACAAAATTCATTTCTTGAATTTTGATTACATACTCTTTCTACAACAATAACAAGCAAATTTGAAGATATGTTAACATAAACACCAGGAAAAAGCTCAGCACTACGAAAAGGTCACCTTTTCCCAAGTGTTTGAGGCCAGTGGGTCAAATGGTATGATACTTCTGTCTTTAACAGCAGCATTGCTCTTTGCATCCATCAAAGCAGACGATAATGTAGTCTCAATATTGTCAACATCATCATCCAGACGGATTGCAGCCATTACAGATAACAACTTCAAAGACTGGCAAAGTTTAACAAATGAAATTAGTTGAGATCCATATTCAAAACAAAACTTGAGAATCAACATTTGTTGAAATATGTATTGATCATACTGCAGAGCGAGCAGTTTTGGTAATTGCTCGAATGTCTTCCTTTCCGGTCCAAATTCGTGGCATTGAATCAGAGTCATGGCTAAACAACATTGAAAACCTGCATGCAAAGTTTACATTCACTCTCCATAAGATGGATATGAAACAAAACAAATAACTTGGTTGAAAAATTGCAATGGGTTGTTACCTGTCTTTCATACGGATCATGACCCTTCCAGATTCTTCTCTTGCTTTTGCCTCAACGACACCTCTTCCATAATTCTCCAGACTTGCAATTAATTTGTCCTTAGATTGTTCATCCATGTCAAAACCAAAGATTGCATTACAGAACCCAGCAACAGCTGATTCTGTCTCACGTAGCAGAAGTTTCTTTATAGCTGACCATGTCTCACTATTAGCTCCATCTAAAAGAGCTTCAACAGGCCCTGATAATGCCGCATTTAGTTTTTCCTGCAGGTCAAGAAAACTTGTTTAGCACACATATATAGACACTGAGTTTCTTTTGTGAGCAAGTCCAAACCATGTGACCATTGTCATTCACCACACCCAACTTTATTGATAAGATATCGGTGTCTAACAAGATTTCACAACATATAAAATCCCGAATGCGTGAAACAATACGACAATCATTTTAATTGTTGACCTGCAAAGACTAAACTTCAAGCACAATCAGATTCCTTGAGCATTTTTCCATATTAGTTTTAACTTATCTTCACTTGAAGACAATTAGAAAATGAAGCTGGCACACACAGAAGCAAGAAAGGATAATCATAGAAAAATTGTACCTCAAATGACGAAGTAAGTTCAGAGAGTTTGGCAGCATGGACAGAAGCAATATGTGCATCTATATCACGACGTAGCTTATCCCGCACTTTAGATGTGTCCCAGTTTGCTTGTTCAATGACAGCATCTGTGATCATAGTATTTCAAAGAGAAGATATACTTTATTGAGCCCAGACAGTATAGCTAGTTTTCAATACTCTCATATTAGTTACATAGCTGATTAAACAAAAGGCTGCTCATATTACCCTTGTGCTTTTAATCATGCAACAGCAATTCGATATTATTTTCCCCTAAGAATAAAGTGTGATAAAGTTTCTTTCCACTTGTTTGACAACTTTGTTTTCTAAGCCTTGTTTTTCTACATCATCAAAGCTAATAATGAAATGGCAAAATGTATTTAAGTCATGCAATCATACCTGCACACCATTCATCAAATTGAGCCATGTAAGACTGAGTGCAAGTTTGAGCAGCCAAAGAGAACCCTTCTCCTGCATTCAAAGCTTTATCAAATGCTTCCTTGAATTTTTCAAGAGTTCCAGACCTTATATGACCCAACATGGATTGATGTGCTGGTTGGACAAGCTACAAAGCACAAGAAGACAGCTAACCAGATTAATTATTCATAAATTTGATATCAAACATAAGAAAACAGTTGAAACTGCTACAAATAAGCTACAGAAGATAGAAATCCAAAAACAGCACTCTGCAAATACAATCCTCAGAGCACATGAATTGAGTGGCCAATAAGGAAACTAATATCCATTATGTCTATAAGCTCGAACATGCTTTAATATATTTTAATACTATATCTTCTTTCACCATTTCAGCCCACATTTCCATCCCACCCCTTCTTTACTCCAAGGACACGCAATCAATCAATGTTCTACACCAATGCATCCGTAGATCTATGCATGACCAGACCATCTCAAAATGCACTCCCTCAACCTATCCTCAATCAGGTGCATTTCCACCTTCTTACCAATCACTTATAGATCATACTTTGTATTTCATACATCTAATCTTCTTATGTGCAAACAATTCTCACTGCCATAAAGAATAACTTGACATGATACACAAGCCTCTCTGGCAACTAGCTTGAGTTTTTTGGGTTGAATGCTTTGATGTAATAAGAGAGCAATCATATAAAAGGTTTGATATCAAGCTGTAAGAACTCATCCAGCCACCTCTGTTGATCCCTATGCAGTCACATGCTTATGCATTCAAGGTTGTCCATACATTCTAATATACAACTCAAATTAACTGAGTATTAACATAAATTAGTTTGATTCTAATTCCATATTAATGTGACTATTGGTGGCCAGTTTTCTGGACTGTAAAATGATCATGTTAATAGTTTATACACAAATCAAAAGAATTAGTAGCCTAAATATTGACATGCTTTTAGTTCCAAATGGACAGGCATTGACTGTACTTCAATATCCTAAGTTCTCAATTTTATGGCAATATCTCAGTTTTTCATCAATCAAAACAACTACCATAAAATTTTAAAAGAAAAGAAGAAAAAACTCTTGAGAGACTGATTACTTGGAGCAATTTTTCCTCGAGCTGCTTTCGCTTTGCAGATCTTACTCCTTCGTCAAAATAAATAGCTTCAGCATCATACCTAGAATTAAAAAGGCCATTATTTATGATAACCAAATCAACAAGGTTTTTAATGCATATCTTAAGCCATAGAACAAGTACTGAATAAAAGGTTCCCAGATAATGACAAAGTAGAGAAAATTGAGTTAAAGATGCAACCAAAGATGAAGCAGATCTACCTAGAATCATAAGAAACTCTATTTCATGGCGCATAAAAAGTGAAAGGGCCAGCTTAAAACAAGTTGTTGTGGTAAGGGAAAAAGAAATTCTGAAAGCAACAGTTAATAACAAGGTATGAAATCTGATACGTTATAATCAAGAAGTCAACCCAACCATCCCTTCATCAACCAGAAAAATAATCTAATCAGCTTTATTAGAGTATGAACCCGTGCATTAGTCATCTTGTTCACCACTTTTATTAGGATTCTAATGAAAATAAATTCCATTAGAATCTAACAATGCTTCTAAATTTCTAATACCCTCTTGTTGGATGATACATGTGGAACTAAGCACAAAGCCACCGGCATATAAGCACCTTGCAAAAATAGAGATATAGCTTTCAGTTCTTCACCCAAGTTACATCATATCTGCCAAAGCTTAAGGCAGTTTCTAAAGCTGTATGCTAACCCTACACCGGAACACATCAGTAGCAGAGCCACTGTAAATTTACATATTGCACAAGGAAAAACACTTACTCAGACAAACTAATATTTAGAATTGCAGTAAGCTTCTTTCCAAAGCCAGAGACTGGACCAGATTCTACAGCCTCTTCCATTTGACACCACTTCTGTGGGAGATAATAAACCATATTTTCTCAGTGTCAATGCTCCCACTAAGGATAAGATCAAGAGATAAGAAGTGGAAATAAGAAAAGAAAGGATGACAGAATACTTTAAAAGCCTATACCTCATTTGCAACAAAACTACCATATTTTTCGTTGGCAATTTCTTCACAGCGTACAGTAGCAACCATAACCTGCAAGAATATGGGGGTTGAAAATGGCATTAACAAAATATGGATGTACTTGTTCCATGTCTGTGTTAAGTAAATATTCACGAAATTACCTTGTGGAAAGGACTATTGGGGTCACATATGGCATTAATAAAATGTGGATGTACTTACTCTAATCCTCTGCTAAATAAATATTCACCAAATTACCTTGTGGGCAGGAAGGTCAAGGTCCTTATTTTCCTTAATAACTTTCCAGATTTCCTGTGCACTGAAAGAGAAACCTGAAGCAGGAACTACACCCCTACGATCTCCCGCGAGCCCACCAGGTGCAATAGAATGGAAAAATCGCTGTCTCAAACTAGCAACCTTCATTGACAAGAAGAAGTCTATCAAATAACAAAGGTATGCTAGCTAAGTTCCAGCTCAATGTTTAGATCACAAACTAGAATCCAGATGGTAGACAACGAGTGTGATACATTTAAACTTTGAAATGCAAGGACTTTAAAATGGAATGACTGGATACTAACATCCATCTAATTTGCACGCAACACAAACAGCAAGAAACATATTTTCTCTACCTGCTCCTTGAATTGCTCTTCTTTTTCTTCATAACTAGAAAGAGCAACAACTTCAACCTGGCCATCATTTATCAGAAATATTGCAAAGTCAAATATCAAAGTTCCACATCTCTCCCTTCTAGAAAAGGACATTTCAAAAACAAGTTCAGACAAAAGCATGACAGCTCACATTAAAGAATTCACTCAATCGAGTTTCCTTGTGAGCTTCTGGCTTGGGAACAGAGTCCCATATCTGCAGTTACATAGAAGAAAAAAGGTTAAAGACAATACCATAATTCAGTAAATAAGGAAAGCATGGTTTTATTTACCTTCTGAATGTCCTCTCTTAGAACAGGTTCTAAATTCTCCAATGGTGTCTGTAAACAACCAAAGATCAACATAATGGATACAAGTAAAAGCACAGTCAAGCCACAACATTAACTAGCTTGAAGGAGAGAAACACACCCTTGTTTTGTCACGTATGACAAACATCAAAGTTGTTTTGCGTGGACTGAATAATCGCATCATGACCTGAGAGCAAACAAACCCATCAAGTTCCAAAACCATGGGAACTTTATAAAATCCATATTGAAGGTTTGCAGACAACACAAGCAAGGTTACCTGAAATACAGTCTTTAAAAGAGGCTTGTTTGCAGCTTGCTCACGACCAATATCGTGACACCACCTAGATAAATATTTCTTAGAAAGGTTATGTATACAAATTATGGAAAACCTAAACATTATAAGAAACATGAAGAATTTATGCCCAGTGCAAGATAGAGATCTTACATGTTAATCAATACTATATCTGAGACAGCAAGGGCAAAAAGGGCACTCTGTTTCTCAAATGCTGTATCATCCTAAAAATGAAGAGAAGAACACTAGATAAGAGAAAGCAAACAGCAATATACTGTTTCATTTAGTGTTTCTTGAGAAGAAAAAACTCTCTTTCAGGAAGACCCTTTAATGTGCTATTTCTCTCAATGGAAGTCAATATATTGGGCAGGTTTTGCTAACATACAACAAAAAGACAATCTCCCTCCTACCCATTTCTTTGACCCTTGACTAGAGGATTGTTCACTTACATCCGACGAGGTTTGATATAAAATAATTTCACTAATGTAATGCTCAGCATTTCCAAATCTACATCGATAAAATCTTAATCAAACAACTCCAAATTATATATCTAAATGCAGCCAATACAATTACAACCCTAACCATAACTGACAAACCATTCTGGTAGACTACTGGAGGGATCATATGTCCATAAATCTTCAAAAAATTCAAAGAAGGCAGCTCAAGGATGTGTTCATGACCAAAAAGGTATTGTTGTCAGCAAAAGCACGTTTTAGGTTAAAAGCGCATACTCGACTGATTTTTGGATTCAGAAGTTCACTGCAAATTTTTGAGAATTAATTTACTCATTCTATACTGAAAAAAGTTTCATGAATATAGAGCAGAGGAATGGAGAGCTGAGTATCTAAGAAGGTAATATAATATCACCAGTTTTAGAACATGGCTGCATTTGTGTAATACAAAATGAATCACAATTTAAACAAGGTATAAAAAGATTACAGAGAACTGAAAACCCCAGAAAACTTTAAATGGTGCTATAGGGAAAGAGGGAGGGAGGGAGAAATGCAAGTGAAGTTATTTCAAAAATGATAATAAAGGCACCTCTCCACGTTCTCTTCCATCAGTTCCCTCCAAATCCATTACAAGAGTACAGGGTTCAATACCAGCACATCTTGCCAACCAAATTCCCTTAGTGGTTTGAGACCTGAAAATAAATGAAACCTATCAGGCTTTAGCAATTCCAGAAAGTTTTTCATGTTCAAGGAAAAAGTGCAATAAAAGATAATCAAATTGGAGAGAGCAATGCAAGAACGTGCCTTCCTTTAAAAGCATCCATCTCTCTAAAGCTGGTACCAAACAAATGATTCAACAAAGTGCTCTTCCCTGTCCAGTCCAAAGAAAACAGTGTAAAACTCTTCAGGCAACATGGGCCATTAATAACAGGTGTAAATATTAGCCAATAAAACTGGAAAGGCGGTGGAAGTTGAATTGAACTAAAACCAGGGACAGTTTGATAAAACTAGATAGAACAACATTCAAATTCGTATTAAATATACCAGCTATGCTGTTAATTATTCCAGGTTGACTACATTCCAAAAAGTGCAGCACTGAGTCTCAAAATCAAAACCTTCCCTTACCTTCTTTACAGGATAAATCATACTGTTCTACCTTCTAGTGAAACGCGATTTGGCAAATCAGATCACGGAATGAAAATCTTTTAATCAAACAAAAATAAGGACAACCAGAGAGAAATAAACAAAAGGTTAACTCATCAATGAACGAAAAAGGTTCATACCACTACTTTGTGGGCCCATAATGGAGACTATAGCATATGACAATCCACATTCCCCCAATCTCACTTCCTTGATTAATTGTTCTAATCCAGTATCATTAAACATACCATCTCCATCAATAAGGTGAGTAGAACAGCAACCATCGCTCTTTTCTGAAAATCAAACGTTACACGAATTAGTTTTGGAGCACAAATTAAAGATTACAGATTACATATCTTACAGTAAATACATAAGCAATATGACCTTTAAAACAACTAACAGCTCAAAAGTTCCATGCCATATCAATCTGTGCGAGTTTCCCATACAAACTAATGATAACAGAAATAGAATACATGAATCTTCATACAATTCAAAACGGAGAATCCTTAAAGCCATAGGCTGAGGTTTTCACACTTAAAGTCATACTTATACCCCATTAGAAACCACTTAGGGACTATTTGGCACTGCGGTTGGGGTGCTTTTCAAAAGACTTATTGTCTGAAAAGGCATCAAATAGATTGCTTTCTTAGGTGATTTGCGATTTTTTTTTATACGAGGACGTCAAAAACCATTGAAAATCACCTAAGAAGCATCAATTTGATTATTATTTTTTAAAAAGAAAAGCACTTTCAACCACATCACCAAACATGTACATAGTTCAAAACATTTATCAGTCCTTGTTTCATTCGGCAAGAAAAAGTGAGAAGACAAAGAGGGGAGCGAGAGAGGAAAAAAAAAAAAAACAGAGCCACAATTGTGTATGAAATGGCAATTTCTGATTCAAATTCAAATCATTTGAATAAAAAAAACTCACTTTAATTTAGTCCTCAAAAGTAGTAAACTCTTTTCAAATTCATCCTCAAATAAAAAAAAAATCAAGATCTCAAAATCCTCTCCTCTTATCCACATTTGCCTCAAAGTAAAATCATGATCCAAACTCCATAAATACCCGAAAATTGATAATTATCAATCTGCAATCACAACATATCTTAAGAACCGCAAAAAGTGAATCAAATTCATTCATCTAATCATAAAAAGTCGCACGGTAACTAAATTCAACAAATTTAACAGCAACAAGCAAGTAAGAAACCGAAAGAACAGTTACAAATTGAACCGAGAAGACACCAATCCGGTAGATAATAATAATAATAATTGAAGGAGACGTTAGAGAGAGAGAGAGAGAATGATAGAATGGTTGAGAGAGATCATGGATTACCCATTTGAATTGGATCGAAAAGACAGCTCAATTTCACCTAAAACGGATGCCTGTTCGATTGGGAAAGAAGGCAAAGGGATCTCAGAGAGCAATGTGTGTGTCTCTCTAGCTTTCCTCCCTTCTCTTGTTTTATGCTCTTTGGGTGTAAAAAGCTTTTCAAGAGTGTTTTTTTAATATTTTAAAATATTTTTTTAATTTTTTTAAATCAACGTATTAAAATTATAAAAAATATTAATTTGTTATTTTTCAAAGCAAATATATTTTGATCGAACATTAAAAACGAAAGTTACCGGAGCGTTCAAAAAGGGTGTTTGACAAAGACTGCCGGTCCCTTTTTATTTCTTATTTTATTTATTAAATAAAAATAAGAAAAGAAAAGTAGAAAGGAGAGGGATGTAAACTGTAAAAGGGAATTAAAAAAAGCAATTGTTTTTTTCTTTTTTCTTTTTTTTTTGGTAAGAGAAAGTTTAATTAAGAGTCTTTTTTTTTTAGGATAAAGAAAAATGGATACCATTTTCTACTTAATTGAAATATATTTACTAGGGTTGATTATTTTTTATTCGATTCGGTTTTTATTAAAAAAAATCAAATCAAAATTTAAAAAAAAACTAAAACCGGTATAAACCGACAGGTTTCGGTTTGGTTTTTTATGAAAAAAACCTGTTTAAACCGGTTTAACTCAGTTTTGGTTCTGGTTTTTTGGTTTTGCTCTGCTTTTTCCGGTATAGCTTGGTTTTTTTGTTTCAGGCTTATAAAACCGAAACCGAACCGATTGGTTTTTTAAAAATTTTAATCGGTTTAATTAATTTTTTTAATTATTTTTTTTAATTTTCTCAGTTTAATCAATTTTTCAGTTTTTTTCTTACCCCTAATATTTATTATTAAAAGTAATATTCAATTAAACATTAACAAAGCAGCTTGTGTTCATTAACTTTGAATTCAAGTTTGTACGCTCTTGACTTGAATTAAGGAGCTATGATTGTATTAATTCCTTTTTTTTTTCGATTATGAGAGAAGTGAATTTGTTCTTATCTTACATTATTTTATATTATAGCTTTGAATATCAAGGATACGGCTTGCTCCAGTCAAAAGATAACTTAATTTTATGCATTAAAATTGATTCTATGATATTTTAAATATTTATATTAAAAAATTCATCCAATCCTTCCAAACATGATATATATATATCATTTATTTTTGTATTTCAAAAACATATTTAAAAAAATTCACTTTAAATTTATTTTTTTATATTTTTAAATTTGTTTGATATGTTGATGTCAAAAATAAATAAATAAATATATATATAATTTTTTATTTTATATTTCAAAAGTATATTTGAAAAAATTTAAAAATATTTTATTTTTTTACTTCAAATTAATTTTTTGTGTTTTTAAATTTGTTTGATATGCTGAAAATAAAAATAATTTTCAAAACATAAAAAAAATTATTTTAATATATTTAAAAAAATAATTTAAAAAATAAATACTCATATTTTTATACAACTCCAAACATTAAATAAAGAATAAGTACGTAAAAACAACAAGGACCACGTGCGCACGCACGCACCCCTTTATCAGAGATGCTCCGAAACAAACAGTGGTCTCAAGAATATTGTCCGAATGACTTAGATATATGTATTAAATAAAAAAATATAAGCTCGGTTAATTTCTACATATTTAATAATTTAAATGGACAGCTAAATGCAGATTTATGTCTATGGTCAGCAACTCAAATCGGCAGCCATGGAATCTCATCATTCTTGTGCAGCCAGAAGTGAGCTTGTAGCTATCTGGGGACAATGACGATGAAGTGACAGGGGATGATCAGACAAGGGCATCTATGTGGGGAATTTTACTCTCTTTTCCAGGGTGTTTGAAATTTAGGGATTGTATCAATCAACTTTAATTTTTATAATTTCAGTATCTCAATTTCTGAAAATAATT
>Ga0325410_1006676_pt1 | contig 12659 bp, 5 predicted proteins | sample PopdelMetagenome_16_FD_206182 | JGI IMG/M metagenome (GOLD analysis project Ga0325410, IMG submission 206182) | Populus deltoides microbial communities from Bellville, Georgia, United States - Xylem-PdIQD-R3 | ecosystem: Host-associated > Plants > Phyllosphere > Stem > Wood/Secondary xylem... | reverse complement strand
ATATATAGCTTGATTACACCTCGGAGGTTTTCTGCTTGATCTTCAGACCGGGTCTCTAATTGTTTTCTACTCCCTAGGTCACCTGAGACGGTGCAATCACTACTGAAACTGGTTCAGCCTTACAACATCAAACCCCAGAAGACACTCTCACGTGTCTCATGCAAAATGAAGTATCAGTCGATTTTACTCGATGCTGCAATGTTTAATTTGTAATGTTTTACACATCACATAAAACGTTTTCCAATATCGTTTTGCAATGATTTTTAATCTTACGACATTGCTCCAGTGGAAGTTGCAAACATCCGAATGAATCTTTCTCCATAAATTTGTATATTCTGTGTGTACATAAAGCCTTTTCGAACCTTTCTCCTAAATTTTTATATATACTGCGTGTGCACAAGGCTTTTTTAAATATCAATTCACATTTATTTTTACATGAAAATCATTTTAATTTAAAATTCAAGTTGTTGAATGAGATTTTAAGAATAATTTCTTAGTAATTATCAAATACATTCATGAAAGTTTTTTAGATTTGAAATTTCTATATTTATCATCATTTTGTATTAAATTTTAAAAGTTTAATTAAGAAAATAGATTAAATGAAGAAATTATAATTTACAATCATTTGATAAATAAGATTTTAAGACAAATTTAAAGAATGATCTTAACTTATAAATTTAAAATGTTGTGCAAGACTCATATAATAATTTTATATTGAAATTATAACAATAAGTGAGTGTATTGATACAAATGTTACCTTTTCTTTTTGGGTGTTTAATTCTTATTATTTTTGGTAGCATTAGGAGGAAATTTGTTTAATTTAAAATTTGTTCAGATTTTCTTGAAAAATCACAGTAGCTTCAAATCCATTGCTACTATTTATTGGAATAATTTAATAACAATTTTTTTTATTTAATTCTTATGTCAATTTTGAGACTTACTCTTTTAAATTATTTTTGACCTTTTACTAAATTGATTATTTTTTAAAAAATATCCTTTAATTAAATATAAAATTTATTTTGTATTATTCTCATTTTTTAATTGTTATTTCTAATAATCCTTTAATATAATTGATTTTTTTTAATTTTATCTTTCAATATTTGATTGATCGGGAATTGGACTTAATGATTTTTTAGGCCAGGAACTTCGAGTCTAATGATTCGGGTCATGAGTTTGAAAAGTCAATAAAAGTTTTGTTTTTTTAAAAAAAAACTTTATAATTTTCTTTAGTTTTTTTTATCGATGCTCTTTTTAAGGGATATTTAAAAATGTGGTAACGATTATTTTTTGCTCAGAAATATATTAAAATAATATTTTTTATTTTTTTAAAAATTATTTTTAATATTAGTACATTAAAATAATAAAATAATATAAAAAAACTAATTTTAAATAAATCTTTTAAATTTTTTATAAAATATTATTTAAAACATAATATCAAACAGCCTTATCATGCGGTCGTTCAGGGATCATCCTATTGGCCAAGAGAACAAACATGCCTCTCCAAGTTGGAACCATGTTGCTAACGTGGCTATGATAACCTGGAAAGTTATTTTAAAATACAAATTGGTCCGACAAATAGTATTCAATTGACAATATCCTAATTGCCATGTCATCAAAATTTACAGTAATTATTCATAAAATTTTAAGTATTTTTGTTCATGCACCCACACCCACTTGCACCACCTTAGGTTTCTTAACTAATCAGTGAGAACCAATGAGATTGGTTCAAGTGATCAGCAGTTTGTTTTGTTTAAGTGAAGTTTCGGTTTCGAATCCTCGTGTATGCAGTAATTTTTATTGGTAGTTTTATCTGTCATTATCAAGTATGCGATCCAGAATAACTATCAGATTAGTCGGAGCAACCCGAATATTAAGACTGGCGACAAAAAAAAAAAAAACTAATCAGGGAAAAAACTTAAGATATCTTTCAAATCAAAATCAACCCATTAAACTGGAAATTTAATCCCTGCAAGAAGACCAATGTTTTCCTCTCTCTCTCTGTTTCCGTCTCTCTCTTTCTGAATTACATGATTGTTAATTGAGGAAATCAAGTTATCAAAGTAATTAACCAAACAAAATTGAAGCCAGGCGCATCACGACTCACGTCAGAGGAATTGCTGCTTCCTAGCCAACTTGCAGAGGTCTCTCTCTTCATCCCTCAGCATGATTTATCTCTCTGCACTTTCTTTTTATCTCTTTTGGCCTTGTCTATCCAAACCCTTTCTCACGCTCTTCTCCTTCTCTTCACCCCCCTCCCCCTCCTCTCTATGCGCTGCGGCAGAAATCCAAGAAGTGAGCCCTCACAAACATCAACTTATTACGATAGTACGATAGTTCTGTACCCCTCCTTCACCATTGTAGTCTTCGTACGCTAAAAACCATCGTCGTGTGTGTTTTCATTCGTGTACTTATTTATTTAGCTCTTTACGTTTTCAGGTCATGTGGCCAAGATTAGTAGCTAACAAGGTCCTTGGAAAGAGATTGAGCAACAACAACTTTGTGGCAGATTTTCCAGTTGACGCACGAACCTGTAGATTGCTGGATATTTCAAGCTTAGGCCAACCATCGTTGAGCGATAACACCATCCGCAATCAGCGCAAGGACAACTTCCACGACTACAAGTAACTAAGCAAACATCTTATAATCTCTATCATTTTCTAATTAATATATATATATATATATAAAGTTAATTTGATCCTTAAATCTTATATACCCTTTTTTTTTCTTTGATTGTAAATGAAGTGTTTTCGTCAGCACATGGAATGTTGGCGGGATTGCACCACAGGAAGATTTGGATATTTCCGATTGGCTAGATACTCCCAATAATATTTGCGACATATACGTTTTTGGGTAAGTAGTGTGAGTTTTGACAAGGAAGTTTAGCAAATCGGTAGTTTCCATTAATATATAATATTCTTCTTACGTTAGTTTTTTTTTTTTATATATATAATTATTCTTTTATCAGGTTTCAAGAGATTGTGCCTCTAAGAGCATCAAATGTTTTAGGTTCTGAAAATAGTAAGATCTCAATGAAATGGAATTCATTGATTAGAGAAGCATTGAACAAGAAGATTCAGTATTGCCTAGAAAAACGGAAATACAACCACAAGCAGCTGGGTATAAGAACACAAAAAACCTCTTTCAACGAAGATGAAAAGGCAGTATTCGAAAGCAGCATTCCTGAAGACTTCCGGTGTGTCATTTGTAAACAAATGGTCGGGATATTAATATCAGTTTGGATTCGAAGTGATCTCCGTCCTTACGTCCGGCATCCTAGTGTTTCTTGTGTAGGCTGTGGCATCATGGGCCTAGGAAACAAGGTACTATTTAGACATCTTAATCATGTTTATTTTCTTCTCTAACTGGGTTTTAACTGAGGTAATTTAATGCCAACATCTATCATTAATCAGCTAAATCACAGGATCCCATTAATTTGATTATTTCGGCAACAATACTTACAAGAGTTGACCATGTGTTACAATTCCCAACTTTCTAGAGCAACATCTTATATTTCGTTTTCCTCTCTAAAACTTGACTTCGCAGGGATCTGTGTCGGTTAGATTTCGGTTACATGAAACAAGCTTCTGCTTTGTGTGCAGTCATCTAGCTTCAGGAGGTAGAGAGGGAGATGAAAAGCTTAGAAATTCTGACGTAGCCGAAATATTTTCTCGAACAAGCTTCCATAGACGCCCTTCGCTTGATTTGCCGCGAAATATTCTAGATCATGAGTACGTGAATTAGGTTTTAGACTTTTGAAATCGTCCAAACCAATTCGTTATACATATGTTGATTGTTAACTTATATTATACCTTCTTAATCAATGTTTAATTATTCGACAAATTATATAATTAATGATGTTGGTCTCACTACTAACCAAAAAAATGAGACAGTGATAAAAATAATTAAAATAAAATAAAACAAGAGTCAAAATATTGCCATCTTCCAACTTTGAATTTGTCGGCATCATGGGCTTAATTGTCATGCCTTCAAAAATTATAAAATCACTTTTTAATTATATATTATGTAAATTTTCCTGATTGAATTTCCGCAGCCGGGTAATTTTGCTTGGAGATTTGAACTATAGAGTTTCTCTGCCAGAAGCAACAACTCGATTATTGGTGGATAGAAAAGAATGGCATGCATTGCTAGACAATGATCAGGTACAGATATTCAGAGTCAATCTTTGCTGCTTTTGCTTCTATAGTGCCATTCTCTTGATGACCTGCTCTGTATGACCTTTCTTCTCCGATAGAGTTCTTCGATTTTCATTAAAAAAAACCAAAGCTTTAAATTCTTTTTTTAGAGAATAATATTATCACCAGTATGATCAAATTCAAATCTTACTATTTTTAATAAAATTAAATAAAAGATCCTATAAATCCAATAATATAAATCATACATTAAAATTTATATGATTTTTTAATATTTTTGTTATTTAAGGCTTGAAATCTTTTGTTTTCACGGAAATTAATGAAGCTAAGGATGGGGCTCGTAAATGGACAAGTATTTGAAGGTTGGCATGAAGGACTTATCAAATTTGCTCCCACTTACAAATATTGCCTGAAATCAAATGTATATTTTGGATGTGCTGAAGGCCAAAAAGGTGGAAAGTGGCGTGCCCCTGCATGGTAATGAACTAAATATCAACAAATTAATCTTCTGGTTTAGAGTTCATTTATATATATACAGGTTTCACAAATACTTAGGTGGAACTAAAACTCGTATGAAGTTGAGTTTTTGCCTTCCATTTCTTATTTAATATAGGTGCGATCGGATTATTTGGCACGGGGAGGGGCTAAAGCAACATTTGTACACTAGAGGTGAGTCAAACTTGTCTGATCATAGACCAGTCAAGGCCATGTTTACTGCAGAAGTTCAGGTTTCAAGCACATTAAAAGGGCTTCAAAAATTCTTCCTTTCAGAGAGGTTTGATCATCAAATAACGACCAGATTTGAGCCATTGTCCGATCGATATCCATGTAAGAGCAGATCAAGCTTCAAATTATAAAAAAAGATACATCAATCAGTAACCACACATATATTAATGTATGTATACACCCACATAAAGTACGTGATTTATATTATATTATCTAATACAGAGAGGGATTTAGAAGCTTCTGTTAGTTGCTCTGAATCTGCTGATGAGTGTACAGTGCTGTTTGTTCTCAGATCTCCATGTGATTGTATTAGAGATCAGATATTGTCCTAGTCATCCTTTCGTTTTCGTTGGATTATAAATGATCCAATGCCTGTTTAGTCTACAATTATGAAGATTTTTTTCCATGAAAAATATAATGAAGCAACCTCCAATGATTAGCGCAGTCTAAGAATCAAATTTGATTCACTAATTAACCATGTATTTAAGACCTAATTTTAAAGAAAAGAAGATTGAAAATGTAAAACAAAGAACATATATATGACAACAAGTAGCTAGCTAGAGAGCAGTCCACGAGGGATAAACTGGTGTGGGCATCACGATATATATATTATTTGTTTTTTTTATATTATTATTATCATTATTATTTTGGATATATAATATAATCACAGACATGATTCAGGAAAATAGAGTTTAAAATCCCAAGTGGGTTAAAAGAAATTATTATGGGTGTCTTTTGGCGTATGCATGCATGCCAATTCTATATGATTGTATATATAGTTGTTGAACAATAAGCAATAATATTATAGAACGCATGTTAGGATATATTTTAGAGATGACGGTGTGCCTCTTGGTCCAGTCATCTGAAAAGCAAATATATATATATATATAGTCTCAGTAGTTTTATATTAATTTGCCAAGATCACAACAGTATAGATGCTTGATGACAAAACTCCCTTAAGATTAATTTCTTACATATATATATATCAACAGGGGGCCAGTGACCTTTTGAATTGTCAACATGTAAAACATCCTAAACCTGTTTTTTATTATAATATCAGTTATTTAATATAAAAAAATTTATTTAAAAATATATCAAAATAATATGTATTTTTTACTTTTTAAAATTTATTTTTAACATCAACCCATCAAAATTAATATAAAAACACTAAATAACTTTATTTAAAAATACAAAAATAAACAGACATAAATTACACAAATTAGCTATGCCAAGGGAGGGGCTATAACTTTTGTGGTCCATGATGAATTTGGTTGTTGAAGGGTAAGGAAATGGATGTGAAACGCTAGTTAATAATTTATTAAATTATTATTACTATTATTATTTTACTTTTTAGGATGTGATTTTGTTGGGTATATTGTAAGTTATGTAATTATATTTTACTTAAAAAAAAAAAAAAAAACATGGTGAGGTCTCCAGGTACCGCCTAATCTATTGCCATTTCTAGGCCTCGATCCCCCAGGGATACATTTAACTTTTTTTTTTTTTTTGTGAACCAAGAATACTTTTGTGTTATTTAAGTGTAGATATGCCAGATCAAATCCTAAATTGCCTCAATATTTAGTTGACAGATAAGAATTAGCTGGCTGGCTTCTCTTTTTCTGGAATGACTAGTTATTAATTTGCTTCTTATTAAGCGATCTAACTTCATCTCGTCGTTCAAATTCTTATTCACCAGACTTTTGTTCTACCATATATTTTGACAGCATTCTTCTTCCACAAAAAAAAAAAAAAGATTGTTTACTCAATCGTTTCGATATTCAAAGAACAAGCTCTCGAAAAAGAGAGATGTCAACCTTCACAAAACCTTCAATGCAAAAATCTTCACGTGATGACGCCGAGCAACTAAACCGTGCTTTCAAAGGTCTCTACGTAGTAATATTTCCTTACTTTTTGTTGATTTCTTATTAATTTCCCAATTTTTATTGCATGACATATATATATAGCTAGGGAGGTACGTAGCTTCTTGATCTTTGTTAATCTCTCCTCCTAATGATCTCCACCTAAAATGTTAGAAAAATTAATGGCATTGCATTGACTCTTCTATTATCTTTAAAATCAGGATTAGGCTGTGATGCTGCCGTTGTTGTCAATATTCTTGCACTTAGAAATGCATCTCAACGTGACAGCATTCAACAAGAATACGAGACCTTGTTCTCTGATGACCTCAAAAAACAATTGGCTCATGAGCTTCATGGCCATCTCAAGGTACGTACGTCTAGCTAGGACAGAAACTTAATTTGGAGTTAATTTATATCCACACAGTTTTGCGATTATTCTTTCATGGCCATCTCAAGGTACGTAAGGCCTGGCAAAGCTAGCCAGTTCTATTGAATGAGGTCCTGATCCTGTTATATTTTTAATTTTCAGAAAGCAGTTTTATTATGGATGAAAAGTCCTATAGAACGGGATGTTACAACATTGAGACAGGCTTTGACAGGACCTATTATTGATGTCAAAGCTGCCACTGAAATCATATGTACCCGCACTTCATCCCAGATTCGACAGATTAAGCAAGTTTACACTCCTACTTTTGGCACGCGACTTGAGTATGACATTGGGTGTCACACATCCGATGATCATAAAAAGGTTAGGTCCTCCCTCTTTCTCTCTCTAATCGTGCATTATAAGATTTTTATAGCTCTGACGAGCACCTTCCCGGCCCTGAATGTTGGCCTGGAAAATATCGTGCTCGATGTTTGTTTTGTCCTGATAAAATTCTCCAGTACTATACCTTCTGATAAGGTTCTATCTTTAAATTTATTGGGTACGAGCGGCTCCTGAAAGGGCCACTTAATTATCTGATTAGGTATAGTTGTCATTAACAGACAGCAAAGTATTTATGAGGAAATAGAAGTCCAGATAAAGCATCAATTAACGAGAAGAAAGCTGTATATATTTCTTTCGAATCTGCTGTTGTCTGAAACGACTTGAGGGCTTTAAACTTCACTGTTAATGAAATCATGAGATTGGTCTTAAAAATAGGCTGTAAAGTGTGTGGGTTAATTAGGTTGAAGATGAAGTATCGTCTAGTTCCTTCAAAGACACCCTTTTTGGGATTTCAATTTTCAAAATTTATTGTGGTTTGATTCTCTCCCTTCTTTTCTCTTGATAGTTGCTACTCGCATTTATAGCAATAACACGGTACGATGGCCCAGAAATTGATAGTGTGTTGGTAGAGGATGATGCTAAAGCTATCAACAAAATTGGGGTGAAGAAATCTGGAATGGATGAGAGCACTTTCATTCAGATTTTCACTGAAAGAAGCTCCGCACATTTGATTGCCCTTGCTTCTGTTTACCATAAAATGTTTGGAAAGGAACTGAGAAAGGTATAGTTTCATCTGCACTGTGTTGTGATTTATCTACTTTTACTTCCATATTCTTCCTATGGCACTTCATGACCGTGCTCAACTTGCTGCAGACAATTAAAAGAGAAGCATCAGGGAATTTCAAGTATGCCCTTCTAACAATTTTGCAATATGCTGTTGATCCAACAAAGCACTATGCAACGGTATCATCACACTAATTAACCTCTCTCATTTATAATCTATATATTAACACAGTTTGAAGTTTTTGGTAGTTAGCAATTGAAATCTCCTTATTTGTCAACAATTAGTCTCATCATTGAATGGCTCTACAGGTGTTGCGCAGGGCAACGAAAGGTTTGGGTACAGACGATAGTACTCTAATCAGGATACTGGTTACGAGGGCAGAGATTGATTTGCAGAAGATCGAGGAAGAGTTCTTGAAGAAGTACAAAAGACCATTACCTGAAGTTGTTCATTCAGAGACATCAGGTCACTACAGGGCCTTCCTTCTTTCCCTCTTAGGCTCTACGTACTAGCTCTAGATCTCTTCTGTGGAGTTGTGTTATCTACTGTGTGGATTCCTGACAAGTAGTTTGACATACCGAGTATGAATGATATAGAACATGACAAGCTGTTTCCTTGACATCGAACAACGACTCTGGAATTCGACATACCAACCGAAAGCAGTGCGAAGTTGAAAAGAACTGGATGGTGGGTTTTTATCCATCCTTGTTCCTGGCTTGTCAATCATAAAATTTCTCCATCAACCACACAAAATCTTTAATTTGTGTAGTTGGTTGGTTGTTTGCTTATTTTTGACAAAAGGATGGGGTCTGATGTTGATTTAGCTGTCTGTATCAATATTGTCTGAGAATATTAATCCTGCAGAATAAATTTGATAAATAATCCATGGACTCAGCAAGCTTCCTGAAATCATGATAAGAATTTAGGATACCGAGAAACTGCAAAATTTCCAACAAGGCTGAATATTTTTGGATGATATTATTCATATCTTCCAAATTCTGATTATTCTGAATTCGTTGTCAGGTTCTTTTGCACGAGTTAGCCAAATTAAAATCATTTGTTACCTTCGACTAGCAAGCCATGTCAAAAATTGCCTGGGTTTATGATGTAAATTGAGTGGTACTAGTTATACAACCCTTTAAGAAAGAATCCTACTTTAATTAACGTAATACCAAGCAAGTTATATTGATTGCTCTAACAAAGCAGAAGAAGAAAGGCTTGTTATACTTGTTAATTTTCAGAGTTTATTTGGAGTCTTGAACTTTAAAAATCAATAATTTAGGCTGTCAAAGCACCAAAATAAATAACCCTAAATAAGTATTAAGCTTTCTGATAGGCAAGACATAACAACAATTTTGTTTGCACTATGAGGATACATCTGGAATGAAATAGATCCTTGCTCAATAAATGTTAAGTCGGTTTCCTCAATTTAGCCCAGATAGAAAAAAATATTAATAATCTGCTCTGGTATTTTCCCTTCCTCTTTCTCTTTCCTTTTTAATAATGAGTGAAAAAGGAATTTAGTGGCAGAGAAACAATGATCTAAATATCTCCATATATTCCACAGAGATGCCTATCCACTTCTGTATCCTTGAAACATGGTCTTCCGGCTATTAATTCTCCAGGTCAGAAATAAAGCGTCTCCTCAAGCTATTTAACTGTCAAGTGTTGGAATTGTTGCATATATTGCAGAGTTCTGTCTTTCCAAGTCTTTTCGGGAACCTTGTCTCTTTTAACTCAGATTGTACACAGCCATGGCTTCCAATCACGAGCACAGGCTTCATGCACTGGGTGTGGCACTATTGTTTTGCACATCTTTTGGTGATCATTTCTACCTTTGCAGAGAGCTTGAAAGGTTTGAACACCAAGCTAAAGGTGACGGATCACTTACCCTTTTAGTGGCAGGAGACTGGGTAAGAAGAGGCTTCTAAAACCAGTCTGACGTTGCTATTCAGGTCTGAAACCTCTCGCTTCTCTGTCCTGGCCTTGTTTTTATGTCCTGTACCTGCCTGGCTTCCGAAAACATGAACATCCAAATTGTGGGGAACATAGCATGGGGATAGTTTCTTGCAGTTGGGTAATGCTAAATTGAAACGAAAAGATCCATGTCAAAAATATCACCAAAGGACATTGTCTGTGAAGTTTCAGAACTTTGCACTGCTCTGAATTTCTCTTAGTGTTTGTTTTTGTGGTTGCTTCTACGTTCGGAGCAAACCACAAAAACAAATCACATAATTTTTTTTTGAGACGCATTACTATTTACATTTAAATTACAGGTTAACAAAAAGCAACTTCAAGTGTGTTGCAAACTGTGGACAGAGGCGCGGCCAAAAAAAGAGAAAAAGAAAAGCAAACGAAAAAAGGATCGTTGTTTATTAGTGGAGAGCAGCTCCCTTTCATCATCGGCCTCTGCCATTTCCACCATCTCTTAGTCCATTACCTTCGTGCTGCTCTTCCCTTTCCCCTTCTCTTTTCCTTTGTCTGGAGACACTCTCCACTGTTCACGTTGCATGTGAACAATTGAGAGTGACCGGCCTCCGCTGTTTTCACCGTCCCTCAGTCTATCACCATGGTGCTGCTCTTCCCCTTCTCCTTCGTTTGGAGACACTCTCCACTGTTCACATGCACATGCAACGTGAACAATGGATTCACTCTCCACTCTTCACGTTGCATATGCATGTGAACAGTGGAGAGTGTCTTTACTGTTCGTGGTTGAATCGGATCTAACCCAAACCTAAATGCATTGGATCGGTCCGATCCAATAAAATAAAAAAAATCCCAAAAAAAATTATCAGTTATTGTGTTTTATTAAAAAAAAAACTAATGTTTAACATTAATCAATAACACTACATAATTACATTAGAAGGAAATCGCATGATGATGTAACATTTGCAGAATTTGATCACAATCTCAATTTTATTCCGATGATATTTTACCTTATGTTGTTACACGCTCAGGAAACCATAAAAATTGTAGTCATTGTCGGATGAATTTCATACGTGATGGAATTACAGATAGTTTAATGGAACAATAAAAAAATATTTCATATAAAGTATTATTTATTTTATGATGTAATAGCACTAATTAAATCTATAATATTTAAATTAAAAACCATCAATATAAATATATATCTTTTTTAGTTATTTTATAACCTTAATTTGAAAAGCATTCTTAACCAAACACATTAAATAATTTTTTGTTCAATTTTAATTTCAACCATAGTTTTAACCAAATATATATTTTACCAAACTAACCTTAACTAAAAGTGTTTTTTATAAAATAATTTTTTTCAAACCACAACTACAAAAGCTATCACAATACCAAATAATCTAGTTTTCTTCATAATTATTGCATTTTTCTATAGCTTTCTATTTATTTATTTTTAAAAAACTTACGAGACTAACAGAAATAACACAAAAAGAAAAAAAAAGAACAAGCAACATAAAATTTTGTCAAATAAAACCACTAAAAAAAACCTTTTTATTCAAAATTTTATTACTAAATATTTTTTTAAAATATTTATAAATAATTATGGAGTTATTATAAGAATTTCTAAGTTAAATATAAAAAATAAAATTTTCAAGCATAATATTTAATTTTCTAAACAAGATCAGAGTAAAAATAACCAAGTAAAATGAATAATCTTGGGACAAAATTGCTTTTGCTATAAACACTAGCTTCCTGTTTCAGAATTTAACTAGTCAATTGCCCTACGTGTTGTCACGAGTAACTTATCTGCCTAAGAGGTTAATATGGTGGCAGTCAACCTGGCCTCTAGCTTAGACTAGGTTTTGAATTATATGAAGTGTGGTTTAACTGGTGTCATCTAATTGATTTAATAAGTGTATTAATAATTCAAAAAATATTTAAATTAATTTTTTTTTGTAAAATTTCTTAGAAAAGACAAGGATCTAACATATTTTTATAAAAATTTATAATGAATTAACATGTGAGTTAATTTGCTCAACTTGTAACCTGAGTCATGAATGTAATCGAGATTAATAATTTTATTTTTTATTTAATTATAAAATAATAAAAATAAAAATTCATATAATAAACAAATAAAAAGGAAAATGTGTATTTTTTAATTAGAATTGTCAATTTTTACTCATGTAATTTTTTTTTATTCCGACAACAAAAAGGTTTTTGTTTTCTTAACAAAATAGATCCTTAAATAAAAAGTAATAACAATAAAAAAACATATTTAGTAAAACTATAATGTTTTGAACTACAAAGGAAAAAAATAAATTAATTAACAACCTAATTTTTGCATTAACACATTTTTTTTCTTATTAAAAAAAACCTTTTTTTTGTGCTCAAACATTGTATTTTAAGCATATACTTATTATTATTTTGATCATGAAAATTTAAAATTTGAGAATAGATATTTTTAAACAACTACATGAAAAAAACACTAAAACAATAAAATT
>Ga0325410_1006673_pt1 | contig 12660 bp, 2 predicted proteins | sample PopdelMetagenome_16_FD_206182 | JGI IMG/M metagenome (GOLD analysis project Ga0325410, IMG submission 206182) | Populus deltoides microbial communities from Bellville, Georgia, United States - Xylem-PdIQD-R3 | ecosystem: Host-associated > Plants > Phyllosphere > Stem > Wood/Secondary xylem... | reverse complement strand
ACCGCCAGAAGGGGGCGCAACAGTTCGTTGATAACCGTGCTCAGCATTTCGTGGTATGTTTGTTCAACCATTTTATTTTGTAAGTTATTATGTTTATTGTATTGAATATGATGATTACTTTTTTTTTATTTTCAGGAGACCTATAATAATCGGTTGAGGGAGAGATACGGGGACGATATTTTGACCCATCCGGAATTCGATCCGAATTTGTGGATGGAGGTTGGCTCGTCAGGTGGACCCGATAAAAATCGGGTTTACAGGCTCTCCAACACTACGGCCGACAACTTGCGGTTGACCCGTAGTGTTTCAACCATTGGGAGCTCCCAATCAATATCGAGCTCTCAATCTAAGAAGTTCGTGGCCTTGCAGCAACACACGGCTCAGCTCACCGAGAAATACAATAACCTAAAAGCGGAGTATGCAGAATTCAAAGCGTCTCATGCACAACAAAGAGCGGAACAAAGGAGTCTGAGCAACTCAAAGCGTCTCAAGCACAATAAAAAGCGGAGTATGAAGCGGCTCATGAACAACAAAAAGCGGCTTATGAACGGCTTCACGCAATGATTATGAACTTGTCAAATAGTGGAACATGTGCGCCTAATCCTTTTTTGCCGTATAACCACCAGCCTCCGCCAGGATCTCCTCCTCCTCCTCCAGCTCCATCATCTTTATATTAATTTGTAATCAACATTATTTACCTTTAAAACTTCATTTAATATTTTTCTTAAAACATATTTAGTTTGTAATGAATATTATTTAACTTTGTTTTTTTTTATGTTTAATATAAATTTTATTTGCATAATTGGTTTGTATTACAATTAATTTATATAGTTTTATATTATATATCCTAAATAATTTTTTAAAAACAAATTAAGAAAAAAACTATTACCAAGGCTTTTACCGACGGATGAATTCGGTCGGTATTTTAAACACTCACCGACAGACTTACTGACGGAAGTAATCCGTCGGCATTTAACGGTAGCTTCCATAATTACCGACGAATTTACAGACGGACATATTCTGTCGGTATTTCACACACTCACCGACAGATTTACCGACGGTTATCTTCCGTCGGTAAATCACAATATACCGACGGACTAAAAATCCGTCGGTATATTTCAAGCTGGAATCTCTTTTTTTTGGCGCGCAAATTCCGTCTGTAAAACCATCGGCAAATGGTTTTTTTGTTTTTCCGACCGATATAGCGACGGAAGGGGGAATCACCGACGAAGGGAAAGCCGACGGATGTAATCCGTCGGTGATGACGTCGGTAAAAAAATCACCGACGAACTTCTAATTACACACCGACGGAAGTTTTCTGTCGGTAAAACTGTGAAATCTTGTAGTGAATGATTCCTCACTTATTTTTTATATTCAAAATCATACATATATGAGCCTTTTAACTCACTTAACTTTTGAGAGGTAAAAGAAAGAATAGCTTATCTTCTTTATTTCTTGATTCCCTTATGCTTATGTGTATAAGACTAAATCCATTCAATTTGTAAAACAAATTACTAATCCAGGATTAGCATTGATAATATCACCAAGCCAGGAGTCATACTCACGACTTTGGCGCTCTAGCATTTATACATGTAACACCATTCATGATCCTCACTTATTTGTCGTGTCATTGATTAACCGGATGCTCTTCCATCACTTTCTCGGAGCTTTATTTGATTGGTTTTCCTTCTTCGTCTTCTTTATTTTTCATGACAAAGAAATTGCAAACGTCTTTTCTATTACTCTACTTCAAAAACTTGAATGCATGATATTGAACACGAGTAAAAATTGGATTAGTTTCGGCGGCGGCGGCGGCTCCTGTGAGAATCCAGCATTTTTCTCAGTTGCTTAACGACACCTGGGTTGGATAGTTCTCTGCTTAGCAATTAATACCACAAAATTAAGTTTCGTGTCAACACGAACTTAATACTAGAAATTAAGAAATTGATTGATTGATTGATTCCATGCTTTTTACGCATGAGTATGTGCTTTGCCAGAAATAGCTACCGGATTCGGAGTTTTCTTTCTTATACGCCAACAAGACTAAAGTTGAAGATTTCCGTCCAGTTCTAATTTGATGAGAAGTTTTGTCACGAGAGTATCTTCACATGGAGTTCTCCACTCCACGTGACGAGCCTTTCTGGGAAAAAGGAAAAAGAAGAAAAACTATTTTATGCAAGCTTGAAAATCTAAAGTTATTAACGTCTCGCATTGGCTCTTCTTTCTCCTTCCTTGAGTTTGTGCATCGCTTCCGAATAATTATATTGCTCTTGATCGTGGGATGTTACAATATTATTAGATTAATTAAATAAAGTATCCCTGAGCTGCACGTGATCGAATCCAGTTTAAGCTAAAGATATGGTTTTTCTTAAATGACATGGGAAATTATTTTTTTGGTGTAAAAATATTTAAAAAAAAATATCATAATTTTAAATTCTTTTAAAAATCATCGGTGTAATAAACCTAGATTTAATAAATACAAAAAAATCTTTTAAAAATCATATTTTTTAGATTCAGTTAAAAAAAGAATCCATTTTCTGGTGGGCTCAAATTATGAGAAGAGTCTAGTTTAATGGGTGCAGTTATATTTTAAATTTTACTTCGTATAAAAATGTTTTAAGAATTTATTATATTTTATATTAATAATATGTAAAAAATATTGTGTAAAAATCTTCTAATAACCTACTATATTTCTCTTGATATTAAATACATATGTTAGAAGTGTTTTTTATTAATATTAATATACATGTCAGAAATATTTTTCTTATATAATATTATCAACATAACATGTTATAATTTAGTTTTGTTTTATAAAAAGACTCATAAAGTATAAATAGATCATGAATTATTCAACTTAAAAGAATTAGAATTTTCATTATCCACTGCATATTTGTTTTCAAAATATATTCTTGCAATATTATTGTTTTTTCTAAACAAAAAACCATTAACTTAATCATCATAGAATCCTAGAATTTACCAAATAATTTTTTTTGCAAATATTATTTACCTGCCTCTAGCTACCTTAAATGAAAAAACAAATTAATAAAATTAATAAATTCATTAATTATCCAGGATATAACTTTATTCTCCAATTATTTGAATTTTCCAGAACACCATCGATTTGACTTCACCGTTACCCAAAAAATGATCTGCCCATGAGTCTGTCATTAAAGTCGGAAAAGCTTGCCTATTTGTAAGTAAATATTTCATAATAGCCTTATTAGTCCACATATCTTTCTTGATTTATATAGATAATTGGAATGATCATAAACGAAAATATTTTAACAATAAAAAAATAGTTATAAAATTGTTAATATTGCATAAAAACATTTCTCCTAGAGTATATGTTCATATGAATAAGGGAACCTCTGGTATAACTATTTATGTTCATTTAATCTACATTATGAATAAGGGAATGCATAAATTTGAACATAATAACATGAATTTTTTTTTATTAATTTTTGGTTTGGAAATTTTCCTTAAGTCAATCATAGGTAATTCTCTCTATTGGAGCATTAGGGTTGCTATAGTCATTTCCAAACTTGTTGAAAAGAAGTAATATAACCGATGCATATCTATTTTATTAGAGGTTGAATCAATATTCAGAAAAAGAATTAGACAAAAAATTAGGATAAATTCTTGAAAAATAAAACTTTTATTGAAGAGAAGTGAATGAAAGATTTTCATAAAAATTCTCATAGAATCAAGAATACACACACCTTGAATTAGTAATTGCAATTTCCAAAAACAAAACTCAATTATTTCAAGCTTTCTCTATTTTTTTTAATGAAAAATTTACATTAATTTAGGATGAAACCTTGTTTCATGATATGTACCTCTTTCTTATTCTTAAAAAAGTCTTCAAGAAGGATTACTTAATCTATGATTTATGTTTCATCTTCTATTATTTTTCTTTTGTTTCAAGAAATATTATGATTGATTTTGATTCTTTCATTTTCTATTGATTCTTTATTAATTGAGACATATGGATCTATAAGTTTATATATAGACATAGATTTTGTTCATGGGTTAACAAAAATATGCAAAAGCATTATTTGCCTTTGTTATTCAATGAGTCTCTTTCTTTTTGTATATGTCATTGTCATTTTCTTTCTTTTAAAAAAAAAAAGACATTTGTATAAACTATAATCATAAACCACATGTCACAAAATCTTTTCTCTTTGCATAGTTAAAATGAGAGAAATCAAATTAAAAAGTGGAAACAATCAACAATAGAACCACACGATGAATATAATTTTTGTTTACATTAAAACTCTAATGTGGAAAAACCTTGGGATCATAATCCATCAATAATGGGATTACAAAATTTATTTTGTAACTCAATTAGAGGGTATGTATACCATCATCAAAACAACAATAAAAAAAATTAATCATCCAAAAAAAATGATATCAAGTTATCAACAATAGTAATCAAAAAAAGATTGGCAAAACTAACAAATAGGTATTTAGAAAACACATAAAGATAGAAGTTTTTCAACTATCAACACTATTCAAATTAAAGAATTCATCGTAGAGAATTGTTAGTGTATATGATGTAACGCCTCATACTTTCATATGTATTTATAGTTGTTTTCCTGTGATTTGGTATGTAAAAATATGGATAATTTTTTTTTATACAGTTCTCATATAAAAGTCTATCGAAATTTCCACCAAAATTTCGGCAGAGTCTTCCCTATACTGGGAGATCCCAAGTTATCGACATATGCCTTGTTTACACTTCTAATATCTCACATCTCATAACTCAATCACGACTCAATCGTCCTGGGTTTCAAACCCACAAACATCATCATCATCACAACCATAATATTTATAACACACACTGAACAACAAATATCGTTAGAGAAGAATAAATGAGATAAACACGCACACATGAAACATGATTATATGAATTTTAGAGTTAAGTTCATCTATTCAAGTTTAAACATCAATTATACAAATTAAGTTATATAAATATTTTAATATTGCAAAATACAAGGATACACTCCCTAGAACTAAATAGCAAAAAGTGAACAAAAACTAGGATCTACTCCTGTCGTGCATACGATGGTCCTAAAACAAAATACATATTATTGAAACATGAATATCACAATAAGTATAATAACACAAATATCCAACAATTTAAAAAGGCAAACATGTATTCATATTCTATTCACTTCTTCATATTTGTTTCCATTGGAACTTTTTCTCATTCAACTACTAAAATCGTTTCATCTTCCATTTTCAACTTCCATTCAAAATTTCATAAGATCAACCACAATTATTTCTGCCTAACTCATTCCGAATACCAATTTCACCAGTATCATCATCACCTTGTAGGCGTTGATGCATAGTGATCCTCTTACCCGGGACCCTAACATACATTAAATATATGTTAGTCGATGCATGGTGATCCCCTTACCCGGGATCCTAACATACATTAAATGTATGGTAGTCCATGCTCTATAGGCATCAATGCATAGTGATCCCCTTCCCCAGGATCCTAACATACACTAAATGTATGCTAGTCCATGCCCCATAGGCATCGATACATGGTGATCTCCTTACCCGGAATCCTAACATACACTAAATGTATGCTAGTCCATGCTAATTTCACCCATTAATATTGTTATTTTTTGTTCGACCATAGTTATCATTACAAATTTCCATTTCAAACATGACTCGTTTCTTTTGAAAGCTAAGATATAATATCACATGTTCCCCAAAGGAAAAGGACCCAAAGTTTCACCCTTTAACGCGTCTAAATAGTCGCTTTAGGGAGTTTCTGAATCTGCCAGCAAAAGTCGTATTCCAACCTCTCCTCAGAGTTTTAACTATATCTGGAGTTCTAGGACTATGTTTCAAGCAAGGTTGGTCTCGTTGGAAAGCTAAGACATAGGGCTACAAGTCCTATGGGGGGAGAAGAACCTAGTTCTGCCTTCAAGACACTCGAAATAATTTGTCAACAAATCAGACCTACTGCCTTATAGGATCTGTCATGACCCAGTCTCGGTTGGTGACCCATAATTGGAGTTCTATAGCTCCAAATTGAGTAACACCAGTTTCCTTAGTTAGTCAACATCAAAAAATACAATTACTATGCAGGAACCAGATCTTAATTCCATCATCCTCTTACTCGAATTCTCTCCAAAAGTTATGAGACAAATCTGTACAGCTTTACCAACCTTTTCATTTACACACAACATCTACAATTCAACTTTTTCTCTTTTATCTCAACCCCTAGCAATATCACATACCATATAAGAGTGTCAAAAATATCTTTTTAAGAGCCAATTTATCCTATTTATTTCAATCTTCCCTCTTAACGTCAAAATAGAACAATCTTATCAATTTTACGAACTTTCCGAACAATATTTTTCTAAACACAATCCTTGACATTTCAACATGCATTGTTTCATCATTTTGACACAATGAAACACACGTCATTAAGCTAAATATGTCAAATTAAACATCCTCCCTCTTTGATACATAATTGACCGAAAGAATGGCCTTAAGGAACAAAGAGTTCCCTCATTCTTTCATGCTAATTTCATTCAATTCACAAACACATTCACATAAAGAAAACAACCTATTTTAATAAATTTATTAATGAAAACCACAATTTCCCCCTTTTTCTCTTTGCTCTTCATATGGTCGGCTAACTTTCCTTGCCCCCACTCATGTGGCCGACTTTTTATATCAATCCGAGTTCTCCTTAGAAATTAGGATAACAACCACTATTACCTTATACAATGTTTTTCCCGGCAACACTCACGACACTAGTTGTCATATATAATCTTATTTCCACTATCAAATTTCTCATCCTTTACTATTATAAATCAACATGCAGCATAAAAAAAGAAAATTTTAGAATGTATTAAATTCTTCAAAATATAAAGAGGTGAGGTGGTAAACACCTGTTCCTCTTAGTGGTCTCGTTCTGCTAGCTTGAGGTCCCACAGTCGATGCCTCTCCTGCTCCACAGAAGACCAATAATTAATATCATTCATTGCCCTTTTCAAAGTTTTCTTATAATCTAGCACGCATCATTATATGGTTTCATGCAAGATTTCCATATCCAAATTAGATCATTATTTCATGTTCACATAGTTATCCGTTAACTCGAACCGTGCAAACTTTTCCAAGCTAATTTCTTAACCCAAACTTACCTCACTGTATATGAGACTCTAATTTCCCATAAGTTTTTGTTCTTGGGGTTGTCCAAATCAGCCCCTTAACACCCATTAGTAGGGCTGTCACAATAGCCTTGCTTTAGTTTCTTAGAGACATTAAAAAAAATAAATTGGAGAGGTATTTACCCCCCCAAGCATAGATGTTCAGGGCTGTCATAACAACCCTAAAGTCTCTTAAAAATTAAGTCTCTTTATTGCTCCATTTCCTTTTAATTTTGGGGTTGTTTCAGCTCACACAAAACTAATTTTGGCAACAATTTCAATCACTCATAAATAACAAACGAATAATATTACAACAATCCATACGGTCAAGTTATAACTCATTATTAAAAGTATAACATATCCAAATATCAACTCCATCCAACGATAAAATTTCCAGAAACATAGGTTTAACTGAACTGACCTAAAACTTGTAGACTTATTGTGCAAGAAGTACAACTTCTGTTCGGAGTGGTTGGTTTTGATCTCCACCATTCGGAATCTAGATAGAATTAGGATGAACATGATATCCAAATTATAGCCCGATCCAATGGTGAACGGTGGAGAAAATGGTTGGCGACTGAGAATGTCCAGAAGTGTATTTTCGCAGAAAGTTTCCTCCTGTGATATCTCTCACACGGGGACTGATATAGACGATCCCTCTGGTGACAATGTACAAGACATGGAGGAGAACAACATATTCAAATATTGTTCTGATCCAATGGTGGAGTTATAGTTGTTGGAATTTTTGTCATCCATATGTCTTCTCTTTGTCTCCTAAGTTCCCTTGTTCCTTCTTTTCTCTCTTGTTTCTTGTTGATTTCTAGTTAAAAACACTTTTCCTAACACAATTGTTGGGTTCCTCCTTGTCTTTTTCTCTCTTTCTCTTCCAAGCTCTCTTTTCTCTGTTTTTTCTCCTCCTATTTTTCTGTCTAGCCATGGTTTAATGAAGAAGAGAGCTACTGCAATTTTCCAGCCGATCAAGCATATTTACAAAACTGCCATTAATGATTTTCATGCTATTTTTCAGTCTAATTCTCCACATTATTTGACAACCTTGCCGAACTCTGGTCACTGTAAAATTTTAATTGTATATGAAACTATATGTGAAGGAGGCTCTCATAAATGTTTAGTTTGATCTGATGGTTGGATTGAGCGTTATGCTTAATAACGCTAAATTGGTCAGTAGGTGATTTTTATGCAAGAAAAATCCAAATTTTCTTGTTGAACCCTTTTATAAAACATATACATTAATCCTCTAAACCCTAGGGGTCATTTTATCATTTGTACATAAACCCCTAAGCTTCTGTTATTTGAACATTGACCCCTCTTGGTCTTATGTATTTATTTTGTCCCCGTAAATTTTTCTTTCTAACAATTTAACACTATATTCACTTTTCATTTCATTAATTTCACCATTTTTATCTTGATTTAGGTTTCTTTAATTTAATTTAACCCATTTTACTATCAGTTAAATTTCTTATATTTTAATAACCTAGAAAAATTATAACCGGGGGTGTACATATGACCTGTAATCAATCAATTGGTTATATGTGGTATTGACTTTGTTCATGTATATATATTTAATTTATTAATAAATGCTTATTTATCTTTAATATTCATCAAATATTTGATTAATGAATCTAGAATAAAGATAAAGTCCTTAGAAAAAAAAAATATTTTGCAAAGAAAATTATACGATTGTTATAATTATGAGATTCTTATTACATCAAACCATTATTCCTGGTCAATGCTATATTAAGATTGGACATTAATTAGAGCTGTTGAGACTGATATATATGATGTTCTTTTCTTTATAAAAGGAAACAATTGTTCTCATAAACTGAAGTATGAGAGATACTTAGAACTAATATGTAGATGCTTGTCAGATAACTTGTACATTGAATTGACTAATATGTAGGTGTTTGTCAGATAACTTATATATTGAATTGACTAAACTAATATACAGGGAATTACAATTCTAAACCTAAAAAAATCAAGTAGGGACTTAATTGAATAGATTTCTAAAATTAGCCTAAAATAATATATATATATATATATAAGGAGTAAATTGATATTTTATCATTTATAAGGTTTTAAGGTTTTCTTATAAATAAAAAGATATGCCTCTTATTTCACGTGGATGGTGAAAAAGGTGAGTAGAGTACAATATTGAAATACCTACAAAAAAAAAAAGAGCTATTACTTTAAGGTATAACAATATCCCTTTATTCTAAAAAGGTTTATGAGATTTTTTACAGGTGATTCGTGTGGATTACCTTTAGAGGCCAAACAATTGGAAGACTTATGGTTTGCGACAACCCAACCTTGAAGCATATATTCAAAGTCGAAATAGAGTTCAAATCTTCAGGTAATCTTCGCATAAATCTTAAACAACTCTAAATCGTTCTAACAAGATTCTCGGGACTCATGAAAAAAAATTCAAATTTACTATTTTCACTGTATGTTTGTGTTTGTTAGAGAATAATATAAATTATATCTTGGGACATCACCTAATAACTTAAGCTTTTAGGTTGAATTAGTTCTTTGACATGGTATCAGAGGGTTGATGACTAAGCGGTCACAAGTTCAAATTTCAGCATCCCTATTTATTTGATAAAAATTAAGCACAAGGTAATGTGGGTCTATGCAAGTTTTAAGCTCCAAGAGCTTTCACTTGAGGGGGTGTGTTAGAAAATAATATAAATAATATCTTGGGACCTCACCTAATAACTTAAGCTTTTGAGTTGAATTAGTTATTTGACAGTGCTTCACGAAACCCAACTAGAATGACTTTCGTTTTCTCTTTCTTTGTAATACACACACGGTTTTGGACTCTAAATGGGATGGAATTCCAACATTTTTGGGCCATCCAATAATTTGAAAACTATTTATCAACTAATAACATATGACATGGACTTAGATTAAACGATTCTTCCATTTATGTTCCGAGATAGAGCTTTTATATTCTCGAATTTCTTTACGATTTTAGGGATTGATTGATATTTTTCTCTAGACTGTATAGTTACCAATTTTACAAAGATAGATGTATGCATAGTTCCTGTTTAGAAGTGCAGTAGATGTTGTTTTTTAAATTATTTTTCGCTTGGAAATACATCTAAATAATATATATTTTTTAAATTTTATTTTTGACATCATCACATCAAAACGATACAAAAATAAAAAGTATATTATAATTTAAAACTAAAAAAAAATCAGAATTTTTCAAAGACAAATTGCAACTGCAATTTCAAATACTTTGTAATATTGACAAGTATCGAAATCGAATCCAGAAAAATAATAAACATAGCTAGAAACGAGTGGTGAAATATGAATAGCTTTGAAAATAATAAACATAATTGAGGTGGCTCATCCTAGAAATTCAATGCACCAAGTCTAGTGGTGCCCAATTCAGACAAGTCCAAGGTGGAAATATGTATAGCTTTGTCTAGTTTTACCATTTTGATTAATCTTTTAATAAACACCGTGTGCAAGGGGTTCCTAGTTCATTATGGTCCAGTCAATATTGATGGAATTAATACTGGACCTACATAACCATTTTTCCAGTCAAAAACTTACTGGTCCAGTCTATGCTAATCAAATACTGGACCTACATAACTTTACTATCCATGAATATCAAGTCAAGTTGCGTTGTATTTGGAGAGAAGACCAAGGAAAGCCATACTGACAAGTCTTCCATCTTACAATCATCTGGGCCGCCAAACATTTTTTTCTGGTTAAGTATAAATTCAAAAATCTTATTTCTAAAAAAAAAAACTGAGACGTATACGAAGGATGTCCTTAAGAAAACTTTTCTCTATACAATGTCATTATTCATGATTCAACAAATTTCTCCTCTAAAACAAGGGTTACATAAATAACTAGACCAAGATCGAAAGAAAATACCAGCAAGCTTTGCAAACACAAAAAAAATACTATGGTGTTTTCAGTATACCTTGATTGTAAAAGTGCATGGTATATATAGGCTGTTAGCATGTACCAATTAGTCAAGAAATAAATTAGAAAATTAAAGAGTTGTTATAATAATTTAAAAAATAAAAGAGCTGTTAAAAAATTAAAGAGTTAAAATTGTTAAAAAAAGTTTTAAAATAAAAGAGTTGTTAGGATTTTGTGATTGTTTAAAAATTAATTTCAAGTATTTAAAAAATTACATTTTCAATTTAAGAGAAAAAAATTATTGTTAGAGATAAAAGGTTCATAAAATACGTGTAGGAGAGGCAATTAGATTACAGTTTCAATTTAAGAGCCAAAAAAAAATTATCGTTAGAGTTAAAGGTTCAGAAAGTACATGCATTGTCTCACAAATAGGAGAGGCAATTAAAATTTTTTTTCTTGCTCAGCTCAATCTTATGCTTTTGTGCTAGAGTCAACTATTATTTCCTTGTTAGTTATTATCGGATACCAAAATTTACTATGTAAATAAAGGTTATTCCTAATCATTTATTGGTATAAAACCTTATGTTCATTGCATGTCTTTATTGAGATGCAAAAAATCATGTATATAATATAATTTAAATTTAGAATAATGACTTAGCATATCTAATATAGAATTGTTATATTTTACGCGACAAAATGAATATCCATTTCACTATTCAACAACAAAAAAAGGGACTTAATTTTATGAATTTTCAATTGCTATTTATGAATTTATTATTTGTTTTTTTGTTTTTTTTTTCTTTAATCCAAATATTGTAGTTTCCGAATAACAATGGCAACTTATCAGTGCGAACTTTGTTGGCCAGTCTATTTTGGCTATTGGTTTCCGAATTAGCTGAACTGAGGTTTTAGTAGATACTGCAACATTTCAAATTCCATTTCGTTTTTAGTCTGTTTTGCAGCAGTGAAGGAATTTGCTTTCAATTTTACTCTGGCTAGACTTTTGTTCTCCCATCAGTATATATTTTGATGATATATTTATATGATTTCTTTTTTAAATAATTTTAGAAACAACGAGGAAAGGGGAAATTATGCATTCCGGAGAAGTCTCTATATATAGACTACATTCTAATAGAAGTCTCCCATCAATCTCCAAGAAGAGTACTTTTAGGGAATGATGGGATCTTCATTGTTGCTCGCTCAATTTCTCTGCCTCCTTTTCTTCCTTTCGCACTCCGAACCTGCTCATTCTTCTTCCAATTTCTCCTCTCCAGTAAAATTATGCCCCGGTGACCAGAGCCTGGCCTTGCTCCAATTCAAAAATTCCTTTTCCATCATGTCTCCTTCACCATTTAGATTTTCATGTTATCCACCCAAGAGAGTGCTGTGGAAAGAGGGTACAGATTGCTGCTCTTGGGATGGCGTGACATGCAACATGAAAACTGGCCATGTAATTGGCCTAGACCTTGTTGGGCTATTCCAGAACTCAAACACACACAATTTACGTGGTTCGGCAACTTGCCTACTCCACGGAGCTACTGGTTTGTATTAATGAAACTTACAAACAATACAAACAAAGGAGGAGGAGATAAAA
>Ga0325410_1006672_pt1 | contig 12661 bp, 6 predicted proteins | sample PopdelMetagenome_16_FD_206182 | JGI IMG/M metagenome (GOLD analysis project Ga0325410, IMG submission 206182) | Populus deltoides microbial communities from Bellville, Georgia, United States - Xylem-PdIQD-R3 | ecosystem: Host-associated > Plants > Phyllosphere > Stem > Wood/Secondary xylem... | reverse complement strand
GTAACTTGTGACATGTTACTTTTAATATGTACATTTAAGTAACGTGTAACATGTTGCTTTTAGAGTTGATACATTGCATCTTAATTTGGTGATAGATTATAAATTTGTTTGTTTTTGTATTTTAAAAGTGTTTTTAAAAAAATTAATTAATATTTGTTTTTTATATTTTCATCATATCATTTTGATATACTGGTGAAAAATAAAAAATAAATATTATTTTAATATATTTTTAAATAAAAAATATTTTAAAAAACAACTACAATACCACGTTTATATAAATTTCTATATGGGTTAAGAATTCGACGGCGGTTTAATAAAAAAAAAACCATAAAAAATAATGCTTTCTGGCTTGAAATGCAAACAAATATGTAGACAAACAGGCACTAAACAGGTCTGATCTTCTTTGATCTTGAAAATAATCATGCCCGTTATTTTTTAAAAGTTTAATTCATAGTTAACTAGGAAACTCATATCCTCAGTAAAAAAAATTCATAAAAACTGCATGAACATGCGAATAAAATTATCGGTAGGGCACTCGTGTCCTCATCAACCACTAGTTGAATTCTAAACTCTTTTTGGGATCTTGAAGTTAAAATGGTTTGGAGACCTACCAAAAGTGATTTTTTATGTATTCCCATTAAACATTACTTAATATATATATACTAAAAGATATGAGGTTTTTTCTAAATGTTTCTTTATTATTTATATAAACAGCAAGGCATCTCCAGGTGTGTGTGTGTATATATATATATATATCTCAATTCTTCTTCTTCTTCTTCTTTGTTTTTGGACTCTCATTTCCAGATTTTCTAGGAACAATCAAGTCCATCTCCGCTCCAGGCAAAAAAAAAGAAAGAATGAAAAAACCTCTCCTCTAAAAATATGCCAAGATTTTCCAATCTCAAAACATATATAAACAAAAAAAAAAGAGTCGTTTATTAAATTTCAAGATCATTAACATACTCTTTCTCAGATAATATATATATATATATATATATATATATATATATATATATATATATAAAAGCTTCTCAACTGTTGAAACACGGTAATTATACTAGTGTCTTGTTATTTTCAACGGGTGGTTAATGAATTTGATGGAGATTTAACAAATGGCCAAAGACCCAGCAGCTCCTTTCTATGAGTAATTCTACCCTAACTTGCAAACAATTAGGCGATTCTAGAAGGTGAGGTTTCTTTAATGTTTTTTTGGTGGTGATATGATGATAAAAGAGAGTCTTCTCTGTTCTCTCTCACTTGCAGGCTTTCCTTTCTCAAAAGTAGCTTTGAAAAAAAGATCCCTTTCTTTTCTTCAAATGTCTTTTCGACTGGATTTCAATCCCGATTCTTCGAGATCAAAACTCATTCTAAAATTATAATAAAAGTATATTCAATTTATACCTATATTTTTATCTTTATTATATTTGTTTTTTCAGCCCTAAAACAATAATCAAATGTTGTCTTAAATGAAAATCGATAAAATAAGTTCTTTTGCGGGGATTATCTCCCTTGATTATTATGAGAATTGGTGAGTTGCCAGCATTGGTTTGCTCTTAGCTACAGTGAAAAACTCTCCCGTGCTTGGTTATATTTTTATCTTAATGCTATTAAGCAGACGTGCAAATTAATTCAAGTTGAGTTCTCCATGGAAACTTGTCTGCTTTCTCTCATTTTCTTTCCAATTTTCTCACACAACAAACGGTCAAATTTCAGCCGGGTTGAAGATCACCCTCTAGGATTCTAATATATATTTTCCATTTAATTATAATTAGCTAATGAGTGGCTAAATGGCAATGACGAGGATCTCCATGCAACAGGGATAGCTTTTTTTATTATTATTAAGATGAATAATATTTTCAGGATAACTACCGTGTTAATTAATCGGAACTATATTTCTTTTTCAAACATTTATCAAAAAGATTTAATTAATTATTTCTAGTACTAATTTTAAAATTTTGAATTGAAAATGCTTTTCAATATTATTGCTTAAACTAAGATTGCACGCTAATCGAGATTCTTTTTCGAATATTTTAAGAATTCATCTTTTTAATCAGTTTAATATATCTAAGTGGAAGGATAATTAAAAAGAATCATGAATATACAGTTTGTTCCAGCACGATCTGCACTGTTAAAACAAGATAATATGATAATTAACATAAGAGGATTCAACATGCATGGGCCTCCTGAGTGGCCACCTCGCGAAAGAGGAAGAAGCTTCACGTGAACATGCATGTTCTTAAACTATCCCAGCAGACAATATAGAAATATTAATTATTGCAGCAGAAAAACTTTGAACAGAAGAAGGAAGGTTATAGAAGAAAAGAAAGCCTGTGAGACTTTATTTATCGTGCGAGATGATGTTGCCGAGGTGAGCTCAGCTGCCTCTGACTTGAAATCGTCATCTCCGTGACGACTTACGTGTAGATAATTACTATAGTGGTATCCAAGATAATTCTGCATTAATAATGGAAGGGAATCTTTGCCTAGAACCACATGAAAATTAAAGGAAATATTAAGATTTTATCATTCTCCAGGCAAAACCAATGAAATATCGTTGTCTTAATTACGTTTTATCTTCTAATGATCTAGAAATTGCTTTTAATTTTTCTACTTTTCTAGTTTCTTGCAAGAGAAATGAATAACAAATCAGTTAAGATTCTCACAAAGTTTCCTTCGATTTGATTAATTTCTGCCCAATCAAGCAACATAGGCAGCTTTCATGTTCAATACACACACACACACACTAATCCTAGTTCTGTAATCCGAGCTAGACCAAGTTAATTTTTAACAATAAATAAATAAAATCAAGCTCTTTTGTTATTTATCAAGATCGGAGTTTCTAAAAAAATATATACATATACATTAGCAAGTTTTCTCTTACTATTTGAAAAGCTGCTTGAATACTATGAATACTCAAGTTATGTCTTGGTTATCCTTAAAAAAAAACCTAGATATATATATCGTCGGTGATTTCTTCACAGGCGACAACCCTTTTAAGTCCTTTTCTTTTTCATGTTTATTTTTAATAAATTGAGATATTATTCGATGTGATTTTGGATATGATTTTATTGTCTGTAATTCTTCTATCTCTTCTTTACCGAGTTTTATCTCTCGATCGCTTGTCTTGTGATATTTTATCTCCTTCGAATGAAAAATTTGATATTACATCTTCTGATTTGAAAGTGATTGACACTATCTAGCAATCATGATGGGATGAAATCTTTCATCCGGTGAAGTCTATAGCATGGCCATTTCTCCATTGATTAATTAATGATGACTTGAGATTAATTTCTATGCGTGCATGAGCTGCAACTTGATAAGAAAATCAAGAGAATCCGATTTTATATTCACAGACAAAATTAGTGGTGGCATGAAAGATTACTTTTTAAAATTAGAAGTTTTAATTTTCATAGACACCGGTCTTTTGAAAAAAAAAAATAGCAATTTGCTCTGCGCTATTTTATGTTTAATAATATTGTTGTATTTCATGATTAAGAAAAAAAAGGGTTTCAGCAAGATCAAGTTTATCGATAATTATTTAGGAGAATTGCGTGTGTAGTCTCTAAAACTGTATTCGCTGCCTGCAAATGGGGGTTGATCGACTGCTTCAAACTTAAGTATTCTCTCTAATTATCTAAAGGGGGCCACTTCTGGCTCTTTTCCGGGTCATGCAATTAACAGTACTGCATAATGCATTACTAGAGTAGCTAGGCAATTTAAACCAACGCTTAAAGAGACGAGGCAAACCCTGAATTGTGGCTGCAGCATCAGCTAGCTTCAAAAGAGACAAGAGCTCCTAAAGCATTAGAACCTAAGTGGTTGCGCTATCTTTATCAGAGATAACAGCAGCCACACACTGGGGTCAGTCAAAATTCCAACTTTGAATATTGGCCCTTGTAAACTTTCATGAATCCTCACCTACCAAGCATGCACGTCAATGTCAACCTAAAAGCCTAAAAGCATTCCACAAAGTTGTGTCGTATATACTATGTTATCTCGGGACCCAATTTCCTCACTGATTGGCACGATATAAATCAATCGTTCACCTATGCAGATGCAACACAGCAATCACTGATCACTCTTAAGAAGAAGTGGGATTTGTTTGTGAGGGTTAATTAAGCTTGGTTTTTGCTAGCTGTGATGGAAGAGAAAAGGGAAATGAAATTCCTGAGACCTGAAAGTTTGAGTGTTGGGGCAGAAATTCCTGCAATTTCTGCACCTCCATTTCAGCTCCACTGTCCTTCAATGACGAGGTCACCATTGCTAGACATAGCTCCCAAAACTCCCAAAACACCCAAAAGTCCCTTAGCTTCGCTTCTGATGAGTACTCCTATAGCCAGCCCCATGAAGAAGGCAATTGCAAGCATGCAATGTTACTTAGAAGAAGTTGGCCACTTCACTAAGCTTGATCCCCAGGATGCATGGCTTCCCATAACCGAGTCTAGAAATGGTAATGCATACTACTCGGCATTTCACACATTGAGCTCAGGAATTGGAGTTCAAGCCCTTCTTCTTCCACTTGCTTTCACCACTCTTAGCTGGTAATTGAGCATAATTAATCTCAACCCCTTCCAGTAAATCTTTCTTCACTTTTTATCAGCAAGAAAAACCTTATGATTCAGCGTGCAATTAGGCCTTTTCAAATGCAAATTTTTAGTTTGTTTTCTCTTTTTCAATCTGTCTGCAGGACTTGGGGAATTCTATGTCTATCTCTAGTGTTCATGTGGCAACTATACACTCTATGGTTACTGATTCAGCTACATGAATCCGAGTCCGGGATGCGTTATAGCCGATATCTCCGGCTATCAATGGCTGCCTTTGGTGAGCGCCATGCCTTTATCTTCTTCATGCCAATTATTAGCCGATTAAATCTCACATATGCCTTAATTACAAATTTCAACCTTATTAACTAGTGCCTAATCTATTCAGCTTGATTAAATTTTCTGATCATAAGAACTTCTATGCTAGATAGAAGCATAGAACATTGGAAACGTGTGGATCTTCAGAAGATTAAAATATATGGTATATATTTTCAGGTGAAAAGCTGGGGAAGCTTCTTGCTCTCTTCCCAGTCATGTATCTATCAGGTGGAACCTGTGTGACCTTGGTTATGATAGGTGGTGGAACCATGAAAATATTTTTCCAAATTGTCTGTGGAGATACATGCAGCATGAGGCCATTAACAACAATAGAGTGGTACTTCCTGTTCGTTTGTTTGGCAATTATTCTAGCTCAGCTCCCCAACTTAAATTCTATAGCTGGAGTTTCCCTGATTGGAGCAATCACAGCCATTAGCTACTGTACACTGATATGGGTAGTGTCCATTATTCAAGGTAGGCCTGAGGGTGTATCCTATGACCCTCCGGAGACAAAATCCGACATGGCTAGAATTTGTGACATTCTAAATGCACTTGGGATAATCGCCTTCGCTTTCAGAGGTCACAATCTTGTGCTCGAAATACAGGTAAGATGATCAGAAATCTCACATCGATTCATTTTTGCCTTTTCTTTTCATCTTGCACTAGATCTGATCATATGATTTGTTTGCTGATCACGAATGTTTTAGGGGACCATGCCTTCCAGTGCAAAGCAACCATCCCGTAAGCCAATGTGGAGAGGAGTAAAGTTGGCATATGTGATCATAGCGATGTGTTTGTTTCCTCTTGCAATAGGAGGCTATTGGGCCTATGGTAACTTGGTAAGCGCAAGTATTTAGGTCTAATTATGGTTGAAACTAAGGCCTCAACAACATGAGGACTGAATTCTCGCCTATTGTCTGAACTAATACCAAGTTGTATTCTACTTCTGATGGTCAGATGCCAAACGGAGGGATGCTCAATGCTCTACACAAATATCACGGACACAGCACCTCTAAGTTGCTACTAGGATTAACAAGCCTTTTCGTTGTGCTTAACTGCCTCAGCTCATTTCAGATATATGCAATGCCAGTGTTCGACAATCTGGAGCTCAGATTCACCAGCAAAATGAAGAAACCATGTCCCTGGTGGTTGCGCATAGTGTTCAGGATCTTCTTTGGATGCTTGGCATTTTTTATATCAGTGGCACTTCCTTTCTTGATGAGTTTGGCTGGATTGATTGGAGGGGTTGCACTCCCAGTTACCTTAGCATATCCTTGTTTCATGTGGATACTCATTAAAAAACCCACAAAATACAGTGCAATCTGGTGCCTGAATTGGATACTGGGAGTCTTGGGGATGGTGCTTAGCATGCTAGTTATAGCTGGAGCAATATGGACTATTGTGACCATGGGTATCGAAATTCACTTCTTCAAGCCCCAGTAAGCAGGGTCTTAACAATCATTCGATACTGCATCTCGAGCAGATCTAAAACTAAACCGTTGATCCGATCCCAGATGGATGAAATACCTTCAGGAGTGGCAAGCACAGCCACTGCTTGAAGAATCTCCCCACGCACCAACTTAATTTGTAGTTTATAACTCCTTACCCTTGAATGTTGATATTGACCTGTATCATATCATATTGTTGATAAATATATAACCATTTTCAACAATAAGTCCTTCGGCTCCAAATTCCAGAAGAATTAACTCTGCCAAGGCTTGTGCACAGACTGTGCATGCAGAGAGTAAATGTTAAAGAAAAGGTCTCCGAAAATCTCAGCACCTACTCATTCCTTTACATTAGTGATGTATACCAACAAAAATAAAAATCGTGTCCGATACATATTACAAACATTTGTCTCGTAAATCAAGCCTAGCTAGAGTCTGTTATGGCCGCGATCCATGCTACAAGCATGTAGCAAGAAACAATACCTTTAAAACCAGCATCCACCCAACCCACATTCGATGACTGTCACGGCAGTGGATGAAAACATCTCAATCTTCCATCCCGAGTGATGAGAAATCTCCAATTCAATCAGCACGTATTTTAATGATCACCTCAATCATATTCCTTGATCAACTTGCTTTAGTATACAATTACAGATTGCAATAAACCAAGGAAAAAGGGGCCCAACGCAAAAGTCAGAAATTATATCAATCTACTCAACAAAGTTGTGTTGGTATAGGAAAAGGTTCACTACTTGTAAAGTTTACATGGATAAAGGAAGAAGCATCCTTCGCTTCTTCTTCCTAGCCAATCGAACTTGCTTTGTAACTTTCATGCATAAAAGCAATAGCATAGTGATGCATACTAAGATAAATGCAAGTCGCATATGCCTAAAATATAAAGAAACTGCAGAGAAAACCAAGAATGCTATGACAACGAGTTCCCATATTACAAACACCACAACGTCCACCCTGCAAGAACACACAGGACAAAGAGGGGAAACAAAGTCAGGATCGATGTCATCTTAGATGAGTTATGAATTGGCATTCTCAAAAAAATGATAATCAAGCAGAATAAACATTCACTTGTCAAAAGTAATTTTTTTATACAATAGATTTCCATGAAATGACACCAGTAACATGAAATATCCAAGTCTCTGCTGGGCAGGAAAATAAATCCACTCTCTCTTTCATTTAGCCCTGCAATAACTCTACTACTGCATACAAAAGTAAAATAACTGGATCACATTTACGAGACAAATGTTCCAAAAAATTATCCGTTGAATTATTATCTCTGACTTACACAAGTCAGAAGCAACTGAGTTAATCTAGTATCTAGACGAGTTTCTTTGAGTCAATCAGGAATCAGACTGCTTTCTCCTTTTCCAAATCTCCAGCAGGAAACTGTTTAAATCAAACAAACATGGCAAAACTGTATCCTATGTTAAAGGTCACCATAAACTACCTTTTCAATCCCCCAAGTCCCCTTCAACACTGAATCCTATCAAATTGAGTATCAATGATCAGCTACAGGCTGCATTCCACTATCTTCCATGCACAACAACACCTAAATCTAACTTTAGAGCCCAGCATGTCATCCCAGATCTCATGTGCATGAAACTGCAGTCAAATGTCAAAAGTACCCTAGCAACAAACAACATATTTCATAAGAAAATGAACCATATTCTGTATTTTCTCACTTATTTAAACCTTTATAAATTATTCCTCTGCTCACTAGATGTTCTAATTCAAACTTTATTTTTCTTGTCCTTTGTGGACATCCATGTTCTTAGTGGATTAACATCAGTGTTGTCTACAAGAAAATAGCAAGGATATCATCTTGAAAGCATTTTATGTTCTCACCTTTTTGCATCTCTGCTATGCGGATGGGAAGCAGCGCAATTGGAAAAGATATCTTAGATGATTGTAACTTTTATGACCTTAAGATAAGACCTTATCCTCTTGAATGGGACCATCCAGGGAAATTAATCACTACCAAGCCTAATAAAGTGGAATGACATGAAACACCACCAAAAATATTTTTTATCATAACAGATACATTCCGCACCCATTCAGAGTATGAATTTTTTACCGTAAAAGAGGATCTACTCGTAAATGCTACTCCAACCATAAGGATCAATCGGATTTCACACATCTAAACAAGCTCTTAACGTGTGGTAATTGGCTTGCTTGTGATTGAAACCATCCAGTAACCAGTAAAAGGTGTTTCTTGTTCCAGCAAGTGATACAGCACCAGTGCTTGAAAAACACCTTGTCCATAAAACTTTAAATACCTTCTAGCAAAATGTTATCATCAATTCCTCAAGAGTTCCAAGTGTTCAATCTTCTGCACATTTTGCTTAAACAGCCATAGTGAGTTTGTTGACGTAATTAAGGCTTGAACCTACCACAACTACATTCACACCTCAGAGCTCAACCCACTTCACACAAAAAAGAGCCGATCATTTCCAAACCCCACCTTTCAGAAACCCATTTCGATATTGAAATCTAAACAAGTTTCCTTGTTTTTTAATCACCTCAAATTTTCTCATGCACACACAAGCAGGCATGCTCATCAAGTAACAAAATTCCTTAACATTCAAATTGAACTAAAAAGAGAAAAAATCCAACCTATTTCCACATTCAAGAATACCATAAAAAGCATGAAACGAGAAATTCATTTCCTTAACCTACTAAACCAAATCAAGAACCCAAAATACCGAGCCAGTTAACCAACCAATCTTCTAAAGCTTCAATTTTCAGCTTCTATGTTCAAAATCCCTTGCACAAAATCCACAGTCCATCAAAAAGAATCCAAACCCAAAACATAATTTCTCTGCAATCATATCATTTTAAAAACGGAGATCTGACAGTCGAACCAATCAAAGCAGCAATCAAGAAATGTAAAACCTGAAGGAAATAAAGAAAAATATCTACAAAATAAAAAAAAAACCGATTCTGAAAAATTAAAAAAGGGAGTAGGTAAAGGTGCGTTACCTAGGAGAAGTGAAATTGGAAGTGGAAGAGAAGAAGGAGACAGAGGCCCAATCATGCTTAGATCGAATCTGATACTCTCTTAATTGGTCTGCCAAATTCGATCGCGTTATCATCTCTCTCTTCGCCTCTGTCTTCCGCTGTTTTAATTCCTCCTTTCTAGAGCTCCAGGAGGAGACAGCAATGGTGATTTTTACAGATCGAACGATGAACAGAAAGAGTTTCGGTCTGGCTTGGGTTCGTTGGCCTGGACCCTCGGCTCCCTCCTCGCTATAAAATTTATCTCTTGTTTGGGCTCAAATGTGTTTAAATAGGCTTCAACTCGATGGGCTTGACCAGTGTGGCTTTAACTAAATTTGTCACTTTGTTTTGTTTTTTAAACCGGTCAATCCAGACATGGTTATTAAACCGGTCTGATTAATGGGTAAATTCGGTGATTCGTCAATCCATGACAGAATTAGGTTTTATTTTAAGTTGTTTTAAATATTAACATGATCAAATATGAGTGATTTCACATTTTAATCCTCAGTACTTTGATTTGAGTCAACAAAAACAATTAATTAACAACCAAATTACGTATGAAGCTAAAATATATCAGGTTTAAAATAATTTATCACATTATCTCACAAGATTATTGTTGATTAAAATAATTAATTTTTATAAAAAAAATTTAATTTATCCATAAATTTTTTATATATAAATAAGCCCTTTTAAATCAAAATTTGCACCCAAATGAATTTTTTTTTTTTTTGGAGGAATGGTTGATTTAAAAGTCAAATGACAAAAATAAAAATAATGAGCAACACTAATGCTGACTTTAAATTTCATACGAAAAGTTTACTTTATTCTCCCATTTTTTTAGGTTATAGATGATTGGTTCCTTTAGCTTTCAGGAATTTAATTTTGATATCAAAGTTCATTTTCCCTAGTTTTCAATCCTTTTTTTGTTAGAGGAGAGAAAGATAAGCTTGCTAGATCTTGGCTTAGAAATAGAAAATCACAATTTATATCTATTTCGATCACCAAAATAGTTGAAGTTGATGTAAATGAGTTATATTTGGTAAGTAGAGTTTTATGGTGGTTGTTTTATGCCTTGATTTTGCCTAAAAAATAGATTTAAATCAAGAAAAAAATTTTATTTGATTTTATTTTGTGATTTAAGCCAATTTTTGGGTTTATTAGGTTGTTAAATTGGTTTTTACACATTCTATGACTGGTTTTTTTAGTGTTTTTGGCTTTAAATGTGTTGAAAAATGAGTTTGGAAGGTTAAAAACCCATAGCCTTAATTTTTTCGACAACAACAGTGGTGACCAGAAACTAAGCTAGAAGATGAGGCGTCGTTAGCCTTGACGGGCAACACCTCATCTTTGTATTTTCAAAGAAAGAAATAAAAAAGGGCGGACAACAGGTCGTCCGCCCTTTAAATAAGAAAGAAAAACATATTCAGATGCACGAGCATAGGCTTAAAAGGCTCACATGTCTGGGTTGTTCCTTTTAGAGCCTTAATTAATGCGTTAGGTCATAGGCTAACATTGTTGGGCTTTTTTTGGTTTTTTTAGATATATAAAAAAAAATAACCTGGTTAGTTTCATGATACAAATCATGAGTTTGACAAGTTAAGCAACAACATCCAGTTTATTTTTATTTTTTTATTTTTTTGTTTAAGGCACTTTTAGTATCTTGATTTTAAAATATATATATAATTTCACCTTTTATCATTGATGATTTATTTTCTTGATTAACTTGAAATTAAAAAAATATTATTATTTCACCCCTTATTATCAACGTTTTGCTTTTGTTATCTCAGTCCCGCTAGTATATCATTCTTTTTTAAAAAAAAAGTCATCATAAAATATCATATTCACTTTCATGTCATGCAAATCTATTAACTAGAAAAATAATACATGGAATAAAAAATTTATTAAATTCGATGACATTCATGACTTGCATTGAAAGTTTGGTTGATTAACTCAAATTCATTCGAGTTTTTTTTTTAATTAATTTTATCCTTTAATATTAAACTAATTCAAGGTTTAGGTTCTCTGTTTTTTTTTTTTAAGACTATACCTGCAACTTTCACATGTCAACCTGAAATGACCTAGATTGATTTAGTGTGTTTTCTTCTCAATGTTAGATAAAAATATCATCTAATATTCATTTGCTTTTAAATTTATGGATACAATATTTTTATTTATTTAAAAGACACATTGCAATTTCCTAGATTTTTTTTTGTTGGGTCAATTTTTTTTTTACATAGAGCGAGCCAAAAGGCTAGTCTACATGTCAATGAGTTTCATTTCACAAGAGTAGTTTGGCTGGGTTTTTTTTTCATTCTCCTTGCCCGAGAAAGTAGATATAACCATAAAAATAGGATTGATTTTTTTTTAAAGATGTTTCTTGGGTTTTTGGTGGTCATAGGTATGTCTATCAATGTATTTACAGTATTTTCTAGGTGTTTTTGGTTGAGAATGAGTTTTAAATTGAAAAAAAATGAACCCCCAATATTCCAACAAAATGTAAAAAGCAAGTGATGCATTTTCTGTTAACCTTTAAAAAAATAATTTCACCCCTTTAAAAAATTAGAATGAGATATACCCAGTTGCGCTGGCTGGGCTGAAAAGCCCACACACTCGAACTGTTTTTTTTTTAATGTCCATACCAGTATGGCTAGGTTTTTTTTTTCTATTTTCTATTTGGTTTTTTGAAAATGGCAAATCTTTGAACTCAATTGAGATCATTATTTTAGTAGTGGTTTGACGAGTTGATCAGCGACATTCAAGGTATTATTTGTTTTTTTTAATGCTTTCTTTTGTTTTTTTTTTTTAAATACAATGTATCATTTGTTATTGGTGATCTATTTTATATATATATATATATATATATATATATATATATATAACTTGAACCTAAGAGAATGAAATCTCATATTTTATTGCTGGTGATCTATCTTTACTATCTCAACCCTACTGTCTTTCATGGTTTTTTTACTTTGTAAGAAATTATATTGTTTTACACAAAAAGAATTTCTTAAGCTTTGTTGTTGTGTAATTAAATAAAAAAATATATTTGGAATAAAAAAATTACTAAATCCAATGACATGCATAACTTTCATTGCTCGTCTGTTTGGTAGAATTAAGTCCACTCTATTTTTTAATTGTATGTTGTTTTTTACTAATTTCACCTTTCAACATTGAGTTAATTTATGATTGAGCTTTTTAATTTTTTTTTAAAAGTATTCTCGTGAGTTCTATAGGTTAATTTAAGTTAACTTAGATGGATCAAATGTTTTTTCATTTAAGTATTAGATAAAAGTATCATTTAATTCATGGTTAAAATCAATTTTTTTTTAAAGATAAGTTTTT
>Ga0325410_1006668_pt1 | contig 12664 bp, 10 predicted proteins | sample PopdelMetagenome_16_FD_206182 | JGI IMG/M metagenome (GOLD analysis project Ga0325410, IMG submission 206182) | Populus deltoides microbial communities from Bellville, Georgia, United States - Xylem-PdIQD-R3 | ecosystem: Host-associated > Plants > Phyllosphere > Stem > Wood/Secondary xylem... | reverse complement strand
ATTTTCTATTTACAAAAAAAATATAGGATTTGTTTTTCCACCCCAGCCACCGTAACTTTGACTTGTTCTTTATTGCTCCTTCTGGATTGGCTTTCTTTGAACTGCCCGGTTTCTAGAGGCTCATTCTCTTGGTGCTGGTTATTTATTAATTTGTGAGTTCTGGATCATATGGAAAGGGGTCGTGGAATCAGATTCTTTAGAGGCTGTAACAATCGACAGTTATTATTCCTCTAATTGTCACCCTCATCTTATGCTTATTGTGGAGATTCTCAAGAATTATTGAGAGTGATTGGGAACTGTTCTAACCATGTTCTTTGAGAAGGGAATCAGTGAGTGTTGATCGTCTAGCCCAGATTGGCTCTAGTTGATCAGATATGGCCTTACAAGTTTGGGATTCTCCTCCACCTGGTCCGACTCCTCTTCTTCTAGCTGATAGAATGGATATAGCCTTTGTGAGAGAGTAGTTTTATGTCCAAGAGTTAATTACAACTCTTGGAAATCAGTGTGTTCATTTTATTTTGATTTTTTTATTTAAAAAATAAAAAAAGGGTAAAAAAAGAGAGTAAATAGGATGGGAGTTTGACGGAAAAGAAAGCATTTTTTAGAATAAAATACTATTAAATGAAGCATGGTTAAGATATTGATCAAGGAATTATTTAATTATGTTTTATAAATTAATTTATCTTGATAAACAACAAGAACTAAATTATAGTTAACTTTATTTCTATTTCTATTGTATAAAAAGATCTAGAATTATCATACATGTATTAATCAAACTGAAATAAACACATTTGATAGAAAAATGGGATAAATTACTATAGAAGTAATTATCACAAGAGCAATTTTAAAGATTTAAAGATTTGTTTTTAAAAATGTTTGAAGAGTTAAGAAATCGAATATTAAATAGAGAAAATGATTAAATAATTAGTGATAAATAGAAAAAAAAAATAGTAATTCTTGGTGGTTAAATTTTACCCTCCAAAACACCAATTTAGGGGCACTAAATTTCCCTATCTTACAAATTAACCCTACTAAAAAAAAATAACAAATATACCTAAATTTAATTAATTTACAAAGATAAAGCTTAACCCATCATTGACCTTCTACCAAACACCCCTAAAAGAATTGTCAATTCTCTGCTCACGAATGTGTAATGCCTTTTCAATTAGTTAATCATGGAAGCAACAATCTCACCAACCCACTAATAAAGATTCTTGGAGAAATGGAAGCTTTCCTCCGGTCATCAATTATTCTAACCCCTGTTTATCATCACAGTTTAGATACCATCCTTACCCTTTAAGTAATCTTGTAATTGGATGCTGGCTAGCTTTGTGATTTGTTATTAAGAAATTCCAGTACATATGATGATAAGAGCAACAAGATTGCTCGTAGCAAAGATGAAAATTAGGTCAAGTCAAATCGGATTGGTGTGAAACAGCTTAATTTGAACCCAGATGCCTATCGTTGGTTTTATTTATTATTACTAGTGGATTAGTTGGGTCGTGGTTTTGTTAGATCAATGGCTAGAGATTGTTTGAAGATTACAAGGATCGCTATCCATACCTTCATTCTTCGGAAAATATCTTCTTGAATCAGTTTTTTGCCAACTAATCTCTTAATATTGATTGTTTTTGTTTTATGTTGTTTATAAAATAATTTCTAAATTATAACTTAAAGTAAAAGAAAAAAAAATATTTATAAATCATGCTAAACATGCTTTGATTTTTTGGATGCCAGTTTTGTTTCTCTTTTGAAGATGGAGAGCTCGCTATATATAACACTTGTTTGGAAGGGTGAGTTTTTCTTTTTTAAATGGGATAGAAAGGAAATTCTCTGGATTATAATGACATAAGTTTATTAATTATCACTACAAGATTTAACAGTTTTACCGACGGAAATTTTTCGTCGGTGTAAGATACATATTTCATCGGTAAATTAATTACCGATGGAATCACCGACAGAAATGCTCCGTCGGTGAATCTTTTGTCGGTAATTTTTTGTCCGTCAGTAAATACATTGGTAATAAAAAAAATAAATTTATCCGCTTTATTTCGTCGGTATATCCCTCGGTAATAATATTTTTTTATTACCAACAGATTTACCGACGGAATTACCGATGGAATTTCCATCGGTAATTCCGTCGGTAATTATTTAAAAACATTTTAAAAAAATTCATTTTATAACATTATAAAATAATTAAATTAACATAAATTAACACTGTATAATATATACTCAAAATGCTTGGAAAAAAGAATAAAAAAATCAACTCAAACAAATTTGCAACAAATAAATAAAACAAAAAAATAAATTCAATTAAAAAAATTCATATGAAAAAAATGAAGTTGCAATTGCTAAAAATCCTATAAATAAATCAACTAAAAATTGATCTCATATGAAAAAACAAATCTCACAACAACATTTATACAATTATTAAGAACAAAAACAATTAAAATAAAATAAAAAACAAATATAGTTAAAAAATTCATGAAAAAATAAGAAAAAAGAAAAATCTTATCTTAATGTAGTTGCAAGTGAAGCTAAATAGAGAAAAAAAATTTCGTTAAGCATATTAATTAAAAAAAAACTAAGAGGATAAAAGAAAAGAGAAGAAGAAGACATACCCAAGCATGGAGGAAAAGAGAAGGAGATGAGGAGAGAAAAAAGAGAAAGAAATAGATAAGAAATGATGTTTTTTATATATAGTGAAGAAGAAGAAGACATATCTTAATGATGTTTTTTACATATAGTGTAGAAGAAGAAGAAGAAGAACAATAAGAAGAAGAATAATAATAAGAAATGGATCTGTCTCTTGTGAAATAAGGGGATTCAGGCTTTTTATTGGGGCGCGTTATCGACGGATTTACTGACGGATAATTGAATATTAATATTTTTTAATTATTCCGTCGGTAATATTTAATTTAAATTTTCAATTTCATAAAAAGTTTTCAAAAACCGCCAAAAAATTACCGATAATTTTTCAATCCGTCAGTGATTCCGTCTGTAATATTTAAATGAAAATTTTAAATTAATTGAATTTTTTCAGAAAACCGCCAAATAACACCGATGACTTTTCAATCCGTCGGTGATTTTGTCCATAAAGAACAACAATTAACAGTGCAATTGGAAAGTGAACAGTTCTGGAGCTCTCTGGAAAATACCGACGGAAAATTTCGTAAGTGATTCCCTTTGTAATTGACATGATGAACAGTGTTCACAGTTTACCAACAAATGTACCGACGGAATTTATTCCGTCGATAATTCCTTTGGTAAAAATGACGTGTCATCATTTTTTTTTTACTTTGTTTTAATTTTTTTTCCACGGTAATTCCCTCAGTATATACCGAGGGAATATTTTTGTCGGTAAAATCCCTCGAAAAGTTACCGACAAAAATATTCCCTCAGTATTTCTGTTTGTATTTATCAATTTTCTGGTAGTGTAATAAGTAAAATGAGATCAACTTAATACATCACACACACACACACACACACACATATATATATATATGAATGTATTGATTGTTATTAAGGAAAATGAATAGCTTAATGCATCACATATACCATTCTTTCTTCTTCTTTTCTGGTTACGGGGTGGATGAAAATTTACTTTTATTGGTGATTGATATAGATATTACCAAGAAATCTATTTTTCATTGGGAATTCATTGTTCATACAAGGAGAGTTCATTCTTCATACAGAGAGAGTTCATTGTAGATTCACACAGTGTTCTCTTAATGTGTCCTTGGTTGTGTTTAGTTGTCTTAAAATTGTTTTCATGTGGATTATTTGCATACCATCTCTTTTTTTATTCTTTTTTCTTCTTTTTTTTTGGGGGGGGGGGGTTCATGGTTTCAATCGGCATATTTGTGCTTGTTTTCTTCCTTAATTCCTATATAGTGGGTTTTCATTGTTTTCAATTTCATTTAAGGGGATGGGATTGTTCTTACGAGTGTGGGGTTCTGTGTTTGTTTAATTTTTTTTGACATTATAGAACACGGATCCCATTACTTCTGTTCTTGTATTATTTTGGGTGTCCATTCATGTCAATTCTATGGGTTCCAATAAAGCTACAATAAATGCAACACTACTTAGATGGGTTTTGATCTTATGAGGGCAAAATAATTTCTTTGTGATATTTTGGGAGGGCTATGGTTGGCTTTGTGGGATTGGACAATTTTTTTTGTTCTCCTGTTTTTCAATTCAATTTTTGCTTTGATTCTCTAGAATTCATAGGAGTCTCCTAACCTCTTTACAGGTTTTGGCTTAATGTTCTTCTCCTTTGGTCTTTGTATTTTTCTTTTTGTTTCTTTTTCAATGATCAGTTTGGCTCGATGGATGTTTATTTCCATCCTTTTCTCTTTGTTTTTACATCTTTCATCTCATTGCTAGTATACAAAATCTGTGATTGTTGATGCAATAAGGTATCCATTTTTTTTTCTTTTGACATTCATAGTAACAATACAAGCAATCAAATATACGATGCTTTTTGCAATATCGCATGACCAATATTTGATATTGTTGTTGTGCACACAAGGAAAAGGTAATTTGATAACCTATAATGTAATTTTTCATTTCACCATTTTTAATTATCAATTGTTCATAACAAGTAGCATAGATTGCAAGTTGATTCAATGAATTCTTTGGGTTTTGATCGGCATATTTGTGCTTGTTTTCTTCCTTAATTCCTATATAGTGGGTTTTCATTGTTTTCAATTTCATTTAAGGGGATGGGATTGTTCTTACGAGTGTGGGGTTCTGTGTTTGTTTAATTTTTTTTGACATTATAGAACACGGATCCCATTACTTCTGTTCTTGTATTATTTTGGGTGTCCATTCATGTCAATTCTATGGGTTCCAATAAAGCTACAATAAATGCAACACTACTTAGATGGGTTTTGATCTTATGAGGGCAAAATAATTTCTTTGTGATATTTTGGGAGGGCTATGGTTGGCTTTGTGGGATTGGACAATTTTTTTTGTTCTCCTGTTTTTCAATTCAATTTTTGCTTTGATTCTCTAGAATTCATAGGAGTCTCCTAACCTCTTTACAGGTTTTGGCTTAATGTTCTTCTCCTTTGGTCTTTGTATTTTTCTTTTTGTTTCTTTTTCAATGATCAGTTTGGCTCGATGGATGTTTATTTCCATCCTTTTCTCTTTGTTTTTACATCTTTCATCTCATTGCTAGTATACAAAATCTGTGATTGTTGATGCAATAAGGTATCCATTTTTTTTTCTTTTGACATTCATAGTAACAATACAAGCAATCAAATATACGATGCTTTTTGCAATATCGCATGACCAATATTTGATATTGTTGTTGTGCACACAAGGAAAAGGTAATTTGATAACCTATAATGTAATTTTTCATTTCACCATTTTTAATTATCAATTGTTCATAACAAGTAGCATAGATCGCAAGTTGATTCAATGAATTCTTTCGCAACTTAATAGTTAAATCGCCATGCACTGGACAAATTAACTCTTTAACAAGCAAAAGGGTATAACATTTATTCCTTGCTTGTTTGAAAATGTTGATAAACTGCTGAGCAAATTTGCTATGCAATTTTGTTAACCTTGTAAGTTTAAAATTTTTCAATTATATTGTTTGAAATTATTTGTTTGAGCATAAACCGAACCAGAAATCTTGGTTTGACACAAAAACAAAATTAAAGTTAAAAAACAGATTAAACATAAAAACTTAAAAATTCTTGAACAAAACAGATCAAATACCAAAAAAATAAAGAACACGAAAAACACTGAAACTCAACCCAATAATATGAAATCCAAATTAGACCAGATACGATCAAAACAAAAACGCATATATGTTGAAAATTATGTAAGGATCAATAATCTAGCATTCATTCACTTCAATTATCACTTAAATATTATGATTTTGTCAAAATATATTTCAGTTCAAAATCAAAATCCTAGAATTAAATTCCATCAAAAACTTGTTATTGATGCAAATACACTCTTGATTATTTATTAATCAAGAATAACGAAGGGTTCTAGGGAAAGAAATGGACCAAAATTGGTCTAAACCAAGAAGCTAAGACAATGTTCTTCCTAGGAACATGAAGAACATTGCCTAGAAACTCAGCCATGAACCGAGCAAAAGGCAGCCACTATCAAGCCTAGAAAATGGCATTTTTGGCTTCTATAGCATGCTTTATTTAACTCAATAAGTCACACTACCATAAACAAACATATTTGAATCACAAAGACTAATAAATAACATCAAAATATCAAAATCAAATATGAGATACCAAATCCATAAAATTACCAACTTAAAACAGTCTACATGTTCATGCAATATGGATTCAAGAATTGGTTTTCTGAACCCATTTTATGCATGAACAAACCTAGCAAACCCAGAATAAATATCATTGCTTCAACATGCATTCCTTAAATTAAACTAAAACAACACTATATATATAAACAACTTAAATAGTAACTTTATTATATCAAAAACATCAAAAAAAATTCAAAAAAAACATAGTAAATAAAGATCACTCATCACAGCAACAAAGAGGTGAATACAACATTTCTTGCTAAGCATTCCAAATCTCTTTTTTATGCTTGTAAACATAAATATAAACAAAAAAAAAACACCTCAAGCAGGCCACTAGAGCCTACTTTTGGATCAGAAAATATACCTAGAACAGCTACTCTCTTTTTGCTTTCCTCTGAAATTTTTTTTTCCTCTCACAAATTTATTATCTTTTCAAAGCTTAGGACATCATTGTGTTAAGCCCTTGAATCTTTACACTTAGGTTATTATCAATATTTGCCTACTTTTTGTCCTTTTTTCTCCCATCTTTCAGCCTTTGTTCTTTTTAGCTCTCTTTTTAAAGGGGTATTTATAGGGTTTTTTTAAGCTTTTGGGAGGTCTTGAATCTATTTTTGACCTCTTGATCTTGAGAAAAGAGTTGTAAACCCTTAATCAGAATCCATTTAGAAACCTTTATGTATGAATACACGAAAATAAGGTCGGTTCTTACACAATTGTGTTTCAGTCATGGTTGACTGAGTTGTCTACTTTCAAGGCCTCATCGGAGCAATTCTGACGTCATTGTCACTTGAGACCATTTGAATTTGGTAGAAGAGATGCACATCTTTCATTTGAATCTAACCTTGCTCAATTTAAAGATTTGTAACTCTACATTCATTCGTTTGATGTTGCCAACTCAATCAACCAAAATTATCAAAGTACAGGTCAGTTTATCGAACAACGTGTCACTCACATTCTCTTCATTAAGTCTCTTAATGACGCATCATTTAGGGTTTTAGTTTGGGATTGGCAAATTTTGATCAAGTCCCTATTCTTCCAAGTCCTTTTAATTGCACTTATAATTACCTCCAAACATTTAATTTCATGGAATTTTATCCATGTCAAACTCAATTGTCAGCCCCTAAGTTGATTGCCTTTTTTTATTTTATTTCTTAGTTCTGAATTTGTGCAGACCATCAATTGACAAACAAACTTTCAATTACTTCAATTTGACCCTTGATTTGGGCTATTTCAACCACTACATTCATGTGTTTTTTTCAGTTTAGTCCTTGGTTTTAAATTTCTTTAATAAAGTCCTTAATTGTCTATCAAACTTCAATACTTATGCAATTAAGCCCCTGATTTGACCAAATTAACTCTTACAAAATGTAATTCGACCCATAAACTTTGATTTCTTCCAATTAAAGCCTAAATTGAATTCAAAAATCAATTTTTATTGCAATTAAGCCCTCAATAAATTCAATTAAACCTTGAAAAATCTAATTGAATCCTTAAATATCTAATTTTAAATGTTTCTCCTTAAATTGAATTTTCTTTGTTAATACGGCTTTCATCAGTTAAAAATATGTTGTCAAATTGTCCAATCTTCTCAACTAGTTTTCGGAAATTTCCTAGGTGTTTTAGTATATTCTTTTTAATGATATATTTTTTTTATTTTTTTATTTTTTTTTGTTTATGCAGGGGTTGAAAAATGGGTACCAACATCATTCACTTGGAATTCACATCCTTTCATGAGGAAATTATTTCTTCAATAAAACTAGAATATTTCTTCACGAGCATTCCTAGTAAAATAAGATAAAACTTTAAACTGATTTAGAATGATTTACACACCACATGCATTCTTTAATACTATATGCGAGAACAATAGTGTATACAAACTATGCTATAAATTATATACATCTAAAACATTGATTATTTATTCTGTTTTTGTTACTAAAAAGATGTTAGGGTCATAATTGTTTTTTTATATAAAAAAAAAAGAAAGAACATAAATACTATATTTATGAGATGAGTTTCAGAGTCATTGCCGAAATAAACTTTATGGCATGCTTAATCATGTATATCATTCAAATATCAAATCCAATGAAGTGTACTAACCTCGTCTACAAAAGTAAATCTTAAAATCTTTATTGAATTACGTACCAGCTCTGCGTGGAACAAGTCTCACTCTTATTAGATTTTCCAAAACATCCATGCTCCACCAAAAATAGCTTTCTAGCCTCAAATAATAGACTTAGCTAGCTACATATCCAAAACTCTTTTTTTTTTTTTTTTAATGTGTATCCCCTTATAAAATATTATTTATTGTAATACTTTTTTATTTATTTGTTTATTTTTTGTTTTTTTTACTAAATTTTTTTTGTTTTATTAGAATTTATTAAATTGACTGGGTCACTTTAAATCAATTTGTACATGGTTTAAATTTATTAAACATGTTAGCAATACCTAGATATTTTTTTAACCTAAATATAAAATCAATCTGACTCGCAGCATAACATTAGGGAAGGTAATGGGTACTCGCGAGTTGAATTTCTTGATATTCATACTCTACCCATTATCCGTCGGGTAAAAAATTTAGATATTCATAAACTATCCATCGAGTTTCGGGTATCCAATAGGTATTTTTTTATCTACCATTGTTTATTAATCAACAAAAAATAAAATAGTTAATATATATATATATATATATGAAGCACGTATATGTATTAAATGATAAATATTATTCATATATATGTGTGTGTGTTTTATATTAATATTAAGGTATGTATATATCATATTGTATTAAAAAAATCTAAATATTCTATAAATATATTTGTATTAAATTCTGATGGCTTCATAACACTTGTAAATGACAAAGTATAAAGTACTTCGAAAACAGGTTTGTTTGTTTCGAGAGATAAGTATTCAATGGTGCCTGCTTTGCTACCTCGCCAACCAAAACCAATTGTTTGTCTCTCGTAATTTTCTTTCACCAAAAAAGACATGGGAACCAAAACGTCCGGAACCATTAATATGTTTTTCTGTCTTTCCCTTCTTTGATTAACCATATAGAATTCGAATTTGATAGTTTTTTTTTTAACTTCTCAAGCTTCACAGTCACAGGTACTAAATTTATCCAAGAAAAGAATCGACTAAAAGATAGAACATTTTAAACCATTGGCAGTACTGTTGAAAATTCATTGCATGCTTGGAAGCTGGGAAGTTAGATAAAATGATGATAATTTTTGGTGTTTTGAAAATTTAATTGATCGTCTAAGACCAGTGCTGTTAAATTCTTAATACACAGTTATAGTGGAGTATTTAATTTGTCACAAATAAAACAATCACTCATTCGCTAGTTTGAATTAACTTTATCACGGGCTTTAAATATTCAGATTTAACCTTCTTTTTTAATTCAGTGGCTTAAAAGCATATTATTCTTGAAATGATTTTGGTTAATGTCAAAATCTATAGCTTTTATGATCCTTCATATATGTTTCAGAAGATCTTGCCCTCATCATATAAAAACGCTATTAATTGCGATGCATGAAATTGTCTTGTCCATTTTTCAGTTTGCTTCGATGGAGTTGATGACGCTGCTATTATTGGGGCAATGCTGTCAATGGCTTTTTACTTTTTTGGGGTGTGATCGATTGGGGCTGCGATTTCTGGGAAAAATCGGGTATAGTTTTTTATTTGAGTTGTTGCTTGTGATGAAGGGGGGATCGGGTCTGTTGTGGGGCTGGGTTATTCACGGGGCTGCTGCTAGCAACGGCGACGAGATCGGGTCTGTGGTGGGACTGCTGCTGTCGGGTTGAAAGGAGGAAGAAGGGGACATGCAACTATGGGTTTCAGTTGAAGTTAGCGTCGGTTTGATGGTGTGTAGGAGGAGAGAGGCACGACTGGTTCGTCTGGCTTGGCTGGTTCGAGCTGGTGGGTCTCGTATGGCTGGTTCGGTTTTGGTGGGGAGAGAAGATTTAGAAGGTATTTGAAAGTATAGTAGCGATTATTTTTTAAAGTATTTTTTGCTTGAAAATACATTAAAATAATATTATTTTTTTAAAAAAAATTTATTTTTGATATTAGCACTTCAAAATGATTTGAAAATATCAAAAAAATATTAATTTAAAATAAATAAAATTTAAATTTATATCTTTTTAAAAATAATTTTAAAACATAAAATCAAATATACTTTAACCTCGTTTGTTTGCTGGAAAGTAGTTTTCTTTTGAAAAATAAATTCCGGGAAAGTGAATTATTTTCTGATGTTTGGCAATGTAATGAAAAATTAGTTGGAAAATCTTTTTTAGTGTTTGGTTATATCATGAAAAATAAGCTGGAAAATAACTTACTAATGTTTTATTTTTCTCAAATTTATTAAAATAATGAGGAACAAATCTTACAAATTAAAACGTTGAATGAGAATGAAATTGAAAAAAAAATATAATTTCATAAATTATCTCAAATAAAATAAATAATAATCAAAATAATAGAGATCAAATCTAAAAAATAAAAAAAGATGAAAGATGAAGAAATTAAAATAATAATAATTAACATTTCATAATTATTTCAAATAAAATAAGTAGCAATCAAAAGAATGAGGATCAAATTTGATACATAAAAAATTTCAATAAAAAAATAATAAGGGAAAAGCAAATAACAATTATAAAAATAAGGACCAAAGTTAATATAAAAATTAAATTTTAACAGATGAAATTAAAAAATAAATATTCAAAACAAAATATATATATATAGCAATCAAAAGTTTAAGGATCAAATTTGATATAATCTATAAATAATATGATATTTCTAAATTTTTCATAATTTCCAGAAAGTGTTTTCCACCCAAATTTTCTAGAAAAACACTTTCCTGAAAACCAAACCAAATTTTTCTTTGACTGAAAAGTATTTTTCATTGATCAATTTTTCTAATAAAAAACAAACATAAAAAAATTTAAAAAATAATTTTCTTAAAAATAAATTTCAAAAAACAAACATATCCTCAAATCTATCTTACGGCTGCTTTAGTGGATCTGATGGCTGCTTCGACAAAAGAAGGGCATGGGGGTGTGGGGTTGCTAGATTGACATTGTTTATCCTGGTGTTGATGGGCGCTCTCCCCTGGGGTTTTTTTTTTTTAAGGTGAGGATTGGCGTTTACTTGTGGCCATTATCTATACATGGATTTTGTGGGTAGTGATGCCGCAAATATGGTATTTCTAAGAGTTTTGGTGTAATTGATTGTTTATTAATCGCATTTGTTTCATGTTCAATGCAAAGTGTTTATTAAGCCCATTTGTTTAATTTGTATAAATTATTTTCAATTTTTTTGTGATTGTTTAATATTAAAAGAATTTATCAATGAAAATATTTTTCAGTTAAAAAAAATTTAGCTTGATTTCTAGAAAAGTTTTTTTTATTTAAAAAAATATTTTTTAGAAGTTATGAAAAATTTAAAAATATCTTGTTATTTGCTAATGATATTAAATTTAGTATTCAATCTTTTGATAATTATATGTTTTTTAATCTTTTCTTTTACTTTTATTTCTTCAGTTTCATACATTAAAATTTGATTTAATTTGATTTTTATATTAATTCGGTTTTCATTCGTTTGATTGTTATTTTTTTCTTTTATTCTTTTCTTAATTAAAATTTTTTATATATCATATTTGGTTCTTATTTTTTTAATTTTTATTTATTTTATTTAAAAAAATTGGCTTGATTTTTTTTTGCAAATGTTAATATGTTTATATATCATATTTCTTTTTATGTTCATCCTCTTTGAACTTTTTTATTTGTTAGATTTAGTTTTTATTTTTTTTATTACTATTTATTTTATTTAAAATAATGTATAAAATTGATTATTTTTTCAATTTAATCTTCCTTCAAATTTTTTATTAGTCAAATTTGGTCCATATTTTTTTATAAACTTGAAAACAAATTAAAATATTAATAAGTTATTTTGTAGTTCATTTTTCATGATATAAGCAAACACTAAAAAGTATTTTCCAACTTATTTTTCAATAAATTATAAAATATCGAAAAATAATTCAATTTTCAAAAAACTAGTTTCCATATAAACCACTTTTCAAAAACAAACTCCTTTCTAGCCAACAAAGCCTAAGAACTAGAAGAATGTGGAAACTTATTTTGGTGGATTTGATAGGTTGAGTTTGGTTTGTTTGAACATAAGGTTGATGGCGGCTAAAAAAACACTAAAAATATTAATTATTTGGAATTGTGGTCCAATCATGATTTTAAAAATTTTAATTTTTTAGCATTAAATTAATATTTTTAATGTTTTTTCTATCATTTTAATATACTAATATTAAAAAAATATTTAAAAAAACAACATTTATCAAATTTCAAAATAATCTTCCACTGTCTAAATCATTTA
>Ga0325410_1006666_pt1 | contig 12665 bp, 5 predicted proteins | sample PopdelMetagenome_16_FD_206182 | JGI IMG/M metagenome (GOLD analysis project Ga0325410, IMG submission 206182) | Populus deltoides microbial communities from Bellville, Georgia, United States - Xylem-PdIQD-R3 | ecosystem: Host-associated > Plants > Phyllosphere > Stem > Wood/Secondary xylem... | reverse complement strand
ATTGTTCACAACAATAACTTAGAGTCCGCTCTAGCAATCATCAACAACAATCATAGGAAATATGCATAGGAAAACAATCATACTCATTCATAACATAAACTGAAAATAAAAGGAAGAATAAATCTCACGGTTCTTGAAATCCGAAGGTTTGTTATGTCCTTGCAACCAAGAAAAGAGCTTAGCCTTGCATAACTATTGAACTACTACTTCTAAAGAATGAAAAGAGCATGATTTTTGGGTTTGTAGAGGAGAGAATGTGTGTTTATTCTCTGCTGGCTGCTGCCTCCTTCTCTCTTTCTTTTTATATGCTAAGAAACCCTAGTCTCTATTTTACAAAATAGTCCTTCCTTGAGTTGTCAGTTTACATTTAAGTACTTCAATAACTATTTTTCCTAAAAGGAGAAATAGCCTTGCATGAAATCTTCAAGCTCTGACTTAGAGGAGCTAAATTGCTGATATAAAAACTTGGATGTCGGTTTAGATGCTTCGGAATGTAATTTGGACTTGTTTCTTCACGAAACCTGTTTGCTGGTAGAATTTAGTTGTCATCTTTGAAAAATCATATCTCCCTCATATGACATCTTTTTTGGCTTAAATTTGGAGCGTTGATAGGTATTTAAGTCAGGAATCCACGACAATTGAGTTTGCATTAATTGGACTTCTGTAGCTCCAGATATTAAATTTTGAATGGCCAAAGATCAACACTGGCAGAATGCGAGATTTGACTTTGCAGGATGTGATTTCCATGATCTTTCTCTTTTTATTTTTCTTGAATTACATTTCCAGAAAGGTATGGATGTTAGCTTTTTAGTGCCACTGGAATCACTTCATTTCGATCTCTAGAACTCACGCTCTGCACAAAACATCGACTGAACGTCAAATCTGCCAATTACCTCCAATTTACTCCTTTTTGCATCTTTCATCCAAAAGTACCTTCAAAACATAAAACAAAGAATATCAAGACATTTTATATATAAAACATGGACAAAACATTAGGTAGATGTGGGTGAAACTATCGAATAATATGATTACATCAGTAGATTTCAACTTATCAAATCCATTCTCTTCTCTATTCAGGTGTACTAGTCTTCTCTTTTCATTCTTTCGAAGGCTGTTATTGTGAAAATCATTTTTGTATTGAGAAAGTTTTTTATGGAATGGTAATAATATTGCTTCAGGTGGTGCTAAAGTTGTTTGGGATAAGATTTGCTTACCAAAAAAAGAAAGGGGGTGTAGGTGTTAAAAATCTAGAGGTTTGGAATCAACTTGTCATGGTTAAACACTTATGGATTATATGCATTAAAGCGGTTCTTTTAATTTGGTCATCTTAATACATTTGTACTTGTTGCGAGGTAGGGGTATTTAGCAGGTGCTTTATCCTAGGAACCATTCTTGGAGTAGGAGGAAGATTCATGGTCCTCACAGGTTTATATGCTACCGTGTAGGTGATGGGTTTCTTGTTTCTCTATGGTTTGATAATTGGCACCCCGTGGGTCAATGGTGGAAGTTTTTGTGACATAATTATTATTGACTCTAGCTTGGGTAGAGGCGCAAGGTTGAGTTATATCATTGTTGGTCATCAATGGACTTGGCCTCCTGCTAGATCTCTTGAGTGGATTGAGCATATTTGTTGTACCCATGTTTCTTTCCACTCGAATGAATATTATGTGTTAGAAGGATGCCCCTAGAGGTATTTTGTCCATTCATAGTGTTTGGGATTTTATTCATTCGTTACAGAACAAAGTAGAGTGGTGGGAGCTTGTATGGCATAAACATGCTATCATACTATTCTCTTTTATCTTATGGGATGCTATTTGTGAGGCCCTTTCGAGGCGGGATAAACGTATGTCCTACAGTACCATTCAAGTTAATTGGTGCCTTTTATGTAGGGGTGGTAGGGAAGATGTTGATCACTCTTTTTTTATTGCATGTTCTCTCATCGTATTTGGTATGATATTTGTTCTAAATGCCTCATTCCTTTTAAGTGTCGATCTTGGATCGATACCATTTCTTGGCTTTCTCTATTAGGTGGAGGTAGCTCTTTTAAATCTTTGATAACTAAATTAATGTTAGATGTTGTTGTTTACTGCATTTAGAGGGAGAGGAATGCTTAGCTACATGGTGAGGCTCCTCGCAACAATTTGATTGTTTTTAATGATATTGTTCATTTATAGTTTCAATTAATTTTCTTCATAATTTGGCCTTTTTGGATACTAATAGACGGCTTCATATTTATTGGGAAATTTCTAATAATATTTTCATTTATTATTGATTTTTTTTTAGGTTTTGAGGTATGTCCTCTTAGCCTCTCTTCGAGGTATACCCCTGTTTACTTGTTTATCACTTTAGGTTGGGTGGGGTTTTGTCCATCTTTTTGAGCGGTGATAATAATAATACATTAGATTGGTTGTGGAGAATTATAAGCCTAAACAACTCCATCTTCCTATCTAACACATTTTTTTATTTTATTAGATTAAAGTTTTTCATTTATGATGAAACTGCAAATTAACTTACTTTTCATGATTATGATGTTAACTTAATGCTTTAGACATTTTTTTTAGCACTAGAAGGATAATGTGAGTACGCCTTTGAAAGACATCGATGAGTAGGGCCTAGATTGAATCTTTACCTTTCACCAAAAACCACTAGAAAGAATTACTACTCGATCACCTTTTAACTTTCTGATTGATCTCCAAGAAAAATAAAAAGAGTTTCTTGATGGCTGTTGTTACTCATTTTTGGACCCCATGTTTGCTGGAAGATTGACAAAAGCAGATGAAAGAAATATTTTTTCGAAACTCTATTTGAGCTGTTTTCTGCTCTCTTTATCCTTCCCCTTTGCTGCCAAAATCGTCAGGTTTTCTTAGATTGATCAGAAGTCTTCATAATGCCAAATTCATTCCTTTTTTATCTTGTCTTTAAGGTTGAAAAAATCCCTCAGAATTTACATAAAAAAATAATGGTTTTGCTGTTGTCATAATTTTTTGTTCCAACTTAGGCTCTGATTCTGACTCGGTTTCGTACGATATCTGACCATCCTAGGTATATTCTGTCACTTATGATATGTTAAAAAATTGACGTACACCTTTATTAGGTCCTAGGGATCATTGTTCTTAGGGCAAATTCTCAGTCACATTCGGATGTTCAGCATCGTCAGATCAAGAACCTTTTTGACCAACTAGATTACTGGCAGATTCTGTTCTCTAAAATGATTTTATCTCACTTCAACTCCTCATCAAATTTGTAGTATGTGACACATAGATGAATTTGAGCTTTTGAATTGCTTGATTCTGATATCAGAAACTCAAGATATTCCTATTTGAAATCTAGCGTGAAAACATAGAATCTTGCCGCGAGAAGGTTTCCAGCCGAGTTTGGTTGCAATTAATGTTATTCAAAACGAATTTATCTCACTTTGAATCCTTCATCAAAGTTGTAGTCCGGGACACGTAGATTAATTTGGGCTTTTGTATTGCTTGATTTCAATATCAAAAGCTCAAGATATTCCCGTTTGAATATCTAGTGTTGAATGTAGCGATTCCTGACCGCGAGAAGGATTTTTGCCCAAGTTCGTGGGATTGATTCGAAGGATTTTTTTTGGACCAAGGACTGAATTGAAATGTGCTAAATTGAGGGATTGAATTGAAGAAGGACATTGAAAGCTGGAGAGGAGGGCTGGATCATCATAAATGATAGGATTTTTACCACATCGAATAAGGAAAATAGGACTTTGCAGCTGCACCCTCCTTCTGATTTCTTTCCTATTTTCTTCTCTGTTGTTTTCCTTTCTCATCACGCCTGATTTTTGGAGCTGAAGACCACGTTTTTGTTGCCTCATTTCAAAGGGAGTAGCTAACCTTATGGAAGGAAAGAAAAGAGCCACACCATCCTCTAACTAGGAAAGAAATCACTACTGATCACAAAATCAGAATCAAACATTCTGGTTTCCTATTTCTGCTCACCTGAGAATACACTCTAGAGTTAATGTAATATTTGTTTCCTAAATTAAGCCGTGTATAGGCTATATAGAAGCCTCGGCTGCTGACCTAAAAGGGGGGAAAATGCAAAGAACAAGGGTTCATCTTTTTGACTGTGAAAGTCTTCACGGGAACAAAGTTACAGAAAAAAAAGAGCAGAAAAAGAGAAAAAGAAAGGAGAGAACAGAGAAAAACAAGAAAAGAAAGACAAGAAGAAAAGAGAGAGAGGCAGGGTAGAGAAAGCCATAAGAAGGATACTGTCGAAAGTAAGGAAAAACACAGAGGCAAGGGAGACAACTCCACAAGCTCAACACGCCTTCATTGCCATCATCTTCGTCATCTTGAGAGAAAGCATCAGTAGAAGGAGAGAAAATGAACAGAGACCAAAACCAGCGTGGCCTATCTGTTTTGCTGTCCCGAGAAGCAGCAACCATTGGCTGAGCGTAGAAGCTTCAGCACCTGTCATCTTCGTCCGTCTTAGTGCCAGCTTTCAAGAAAAGGAAAGCAGGACAGAGAAGAAGGGAAAGAGAAGAGAAGAGAAGAAAACAGGGAGAAGAAAGGAGAAAGAGGCAAGCAACACAGGAGAATGCCAGACGAACGCAGGCAACGGAGGACTGAAAAAAGGGCATCGCCAGCAGAACAGGTAAGCTGTCTTTTATTCCAAGCTTTTGCATGCATTCTGAGTTGCATTTGTTACTGTTCAAGTGAAATTTAATTCACTTGAACAGTAACCAGGCAAGGCAAGTGTATTTATTTATTTTTTGTGTTTTTTTTGTATTGTAAAAATAGAAATCTATGAAAAAGAGAGCACATTTTAATACCACGTTTTTTAGACCGTTTCAAAAGAAAAAGAGATTTATGATTTTCTGTCATATTTATTTTAAGGTCTGGTTTTTCTTTTGTATTGTAAAAAATAAAAGTCTCATATTTAGAATATCCGGTTTTCGACGCAATGTGACAAATATACATATATAGCAAAAAAAAATTTGTTTTCTTGTGTGTTGTATACGGCCATTACCCTAATATGTTTTGAACTCTCTTTTTTTTATACAAAAAGTATTGGAAGTTTTGAATATGTGTTTTCGCATGGATTTCTTAAACACAAAAAAAATTGTTTTCTTGCATTTCTGGATTTTACAACATGTTTGTAAAACACCAAAGGGTATTAGCCAATATTCCAAAAAATATAAAAATCTTATTTTGGGGGGGAATTCATCTATTATTCACCGCTAATATTTGGATAAAGAAATCCTTAAAGGACGAATATCCAAAATATTATTGGGAATGATTTGTTATTATTCACTATTAATATTTGGATAAAGAAACCCGGAGTGGTAAATATCCAAAATAATTTTCTAGGAATAATAAATCCGCACACATCCTTGAAAGAAGAATTGATTATAATCGAGGACAATTCAATTTTTTACTCCACGGTTTATGAGCCGTGAGAGTATAAAACACTAAGGCAAGTCAAAATAGGCTTTTAAAGCACCCTAGATTTCTAAATTTTTGTCCCTCCTCCTTGCGATTTACGAGTCGCAAACTCTTGAAATACCAAGGGAAAAATGAGCTTTTAAAGCACATGGAATCTCCTTGGATTTCTATCTTAATAAATTTAGTTAGAATCAAACCTAAAAAAACTGATGGGATTAGAAAACACCAACACCATAGCAATTATAAGGCAAATCAAACACCAAGCAGCTTATCTTGGGGTGCTAATACCTTCCCTTTACGCAACCAGTCTCTTGCCTTAGAATCTCTGAAAGACCAGTTTAGGTTTCCTAGTGACCATAATACTAAGTGGCGACTCCCTTTTACAAAAAAATAAAAGACCCCGAAATCAACCGATGGTCGCCGCTAGCGAGGGTGCGACAATGGTGAAGAAATTTCATCCATTACAATTAATTTTCCATTATAATAATAAGCTTCATTGCTAGTTAATTACTGCTACAAATCACATTGCAACAGTTTTTATAAAATTTCAGTGCCAAAATACGGCTAACATATATGGCTCCTTTAAAAGGTTATTTTTTAGATGCTTCTTCATTAGTAGTAGAGACATTCACTTCCACCTCACCTTTATTAGTCTTTAGTCTATAGAGGGCTGGATTCACCAATGATAGGGGTACTAATTTAATAAACCAGAATGGAGTAAATCGAGCCAAACTTGCCCTTAATTGAAATGGACCATAGAGTCAAGTGCTAGAATTTGATGCCTTCAGAATGTATAATTGATGTGAACCTCATGATCACGTGGTCATGCAACCCACACGCTAAGATATCAATTCTCGAAAAACTAAGTAAATCAGGTTTGATAAGAGTGTGACACAAAGATAATTTATACCTGGGCACTAACACTATTAGAAACGGAAACCCCCACCTAACGAATATTGATTCGTAAATGAGAAGTACAAGAATGACACCATGAAGGTAGTTGTTCTTCAATAAGTCATTTTTTTAGTTCTTTAGAGAACCAAGGAAGGGAGAGTATCCCACCAACATATAATAAGTGCGGCAAATAAGAAGTTTTATTAATTTGAATTGTCTAACCTTAGATGTTTGGTTATGCCTTTATTTATACTAATCAAGACTAAAACAAACCCTAATAAACTCTTTATATGAACTTATATGATGCCCAATTACAATTAAACCCAAATAATATATATAAACCCTAAACTAAGAAGAAAATAATAATAATAATAATAATAATAATAATAATAATAATAATAATAATAATAATAATAAACACGAATTTAATATCCTAAATATGATAGGATCATATTTGCTGTCATTCAGAAGTCCCATATAAGTTACGAGAATCAAATATGAAGTTGTCTCCTCTTTAGTTTTCTTGTTTGCAAAGTATTCTTAGCTAACTTAGAAACTTATTTAATGACATATTCCTATTGTAATAAGGATAGATAATTGTTTCCACACACTATAAGAATTCATCCATATTAATATGGAGTCTATGCCACACATGGAAACTATGTTGTTGCCCATTAAATATCCTTGCAAGACTAGGAAATTCCCAAAACCAGCGACCACATCCTTGTAGAAAAATAATCCTAGCCAAATAGGAAGTTCACAAGTTAAAAGGAAGTAAATAACAAAATTTGTAAAGCCTCTGTTGATCAGTATTGTGATGCCTTTCCGAACTCTGATTGACTTGCAATTTTAACTCAAGGTAGGACAACATGTCAGGAGACTCTATGTAAAATTTCTGCCCGATCCAACAGTCAGATTCAGAATTATGATTGTTGCCGTGAAACTGGACAGTTGCGTATTTTACATCAGAATCTGAATCTGATTGTTTTTTCGTTGCCTAGATCGTATCATTCCGTCTCTTTTCAAGATAAATCATCCTCGAATCATTAACAGGGATAAGGGACAAAGTTTTAGCCTCTTTTTGAAGCCTTTGAAGTTCTTTTCTTGCCAATAATCGTTGCCAACAACTTTGGATGAAGGTAGCAACCCTTCTCTTTCATCTATCATCATTACGGTGTTTTTGCTCCTCTCTTTCTGAAGCTTATTGTGCATCGACTAATTCCATTAACACATCAAGTTCTTGTTGCATCTCCCCTAAAATATGGGATAGACTCTTGGTTTCTTTTTTTAGAACATTAATCTCTTTATTTCTCTTCATTTGATATCACCTCTCTTTTTGAATCATCCTCTTCTTTTGCCAAAATACTTCATCAGAATACATGAAATCCTGATTGTAATACTCCTATTGCATTTTTTTTATATCAGAACCTAAAACAAAAGCTGATTAATGGAGTCAAGCTCTGCTACCAAATGATGCGAACCTCTTGAACACGTGGTCATGCAATCCACACACAAGGACATCAATTCCCGGAAAACCAAGTAAATCAGGTTTGATAGGAGTATGACACAAAGATAACTTGTACCTAGGCACCGACATTATTGGAAACAGAAACCCCCACCCAACGAATATTAATTTGCGAACGAGAAGTATAAGGATGACATCACGAAGGCAGTTGTTCTTTGATAAGTTATTTTTTCAGTTCTTTAGAGAACCAAGGAAGGGAGATTATCCCACCAACACACGATAAGTGCGGCAAACAAGAAGTTTTATTAATTTGAATTGTCTAACCTTACATGTCTGGTTATGCCTTTATTTATACTAATCTAGACTGAAACAAACCCTAATAGACCCCTTATATGAAATTTTATGATGCCCACTTACAATTAAACCCAAATAATATAAATAAACTAAACTAAGAAGAAAATAATAATAACAATAATAAATCTGAATTTAATATCCTAAATATGATAGGATCAAATTTGTTGTCATTTAGAAGTCTCAAATAAGTTAGGAGAATCAAATTTGAAGTTGCCTCCTCTTTAGTTTCCTTGTTTGCAAAATATTCTTAGCTGACTTGAAAACTTATTTAATGATAGATTCCTACTGTAATAAGGTAGAATAATTGTTTCCATACACCATAAGGATTCCTCCAAATTAATATGGAGTCCAAACCACACATGGAAACTATATTGTTACCCATTAAATATCCTTGCGAGACTAGAAAATTCCCAAAACCAACTGCTACATCCTTGTAGGAAAAGAATTCTAGCCAAATAGAAGTCCACAAGTCAAAAAGGAAGTAAATAGCAACATTTATACATCCTCTGTTGACCTGTATTGTGATGTCTTCTCGAAATTTGATTGATCTGCAATTTTAACTCAAGATAGGACAACAAGTCAAGAGACTCCACGGAAAATTTCAGCCCGATCCAATAGTTAGATTGAGAATTATGACTATTGTTGTGAAATTAGATAATTGCGCATTTTACGTCAAATCCAAATCTAATTGTTTTTTCATTGCCCAGATCGTATCAATCAGAGTGTTGTACATAGAGCTCTAGCTTGTTTCAAGATCATATGTGAATAGACAGAGCACACATCATTGAACATAAATGCCTCATTTCATTTGACATTGCAAAATTGTTTTCTACTTAGCTAGAAGCTCTTAATTTAAAGATGGAACTGAGCATGATAATTGTTCTTGTATTATTTTATGATGTAATAGTACTAGTGATTACTACTTTATCATCTCTTTGGAGTTTGGAGCTTGTGTTTTTTTTTTGTTTTGTTATTCTTTCATTTTTCATGGGAGAAGGAATCCTAAGCAAAACTTGTTTAAAAATCTCTTTCTTACTTTCTCTAAACATAATCCAATTTCGAGGGCACTAATTCTCTCCACTTTTTATGCATTTCTTCTTTATTTGTTATTTTCTTTCAGGATAGGGCTTTTGAATCTTCTCTCCCGCTCTAGGTTATAATGCCTTCTTGCTTGACTTAGGATATCTTCCATGTAACACCAATGTTATTTAGGAATTAATTGGAGTTGTCCCATCTTGAATACTTGGATTCTTGAGACAAATTTTATTATGTGGACCATCCCATTATCATGATCATTTTTTGATGTGAACCTCTTGATTACGTGATCATATAACCCATAATCAAGATTGAGATTTGATTCCGGAAAGCCGAAATAGATCTGATCGGAGTGTGACAATGGAAACTTGTGCCAAGGCACCACCACTATTGAAATGAAGTAGAATGATGCACGAAGCCAGTTAATCTTTGATAAGTCAGATTCAGTTCGTTTAATAACTGAAGAATGCAATAATCACTCTCACATGTTAAAACTAAAAAAATTTAGAAGTAATATTCATCAATGGCTCAAAAAATAGCCAAATATCCTAAATATATTGATAATATATTGGCACGAACAAAATCAATAGAAACAAAACAAGTTTTGAAGTCTAACGCAAAATAGACCCGTTACAGCAAGATAAAACCTGATTCTGAAACCTAAAGAAAACTATATCTAAATGACCTTAAATTTATATAATTTCCTATTAGGACCCCAGTAAACAGAATATAAATTTTAAGCTGATTTGATATATGGATGCGAAACAACCCTTTTAAAACCCAAATTTAAAATCTAGGCCCAACAATGTTCAAATGACTTGAAACTTGACATTTAGTGCACTTTCACACTAAATAACCAAAATATCAATTTTTAGTTAATTATGATAAGTTTTGATATGTTGTCGCAAAACCACAGAATAACAGGAAAAAAAAACCACAAATAACGTTTTCTGATTACTTCCTCACTCTTTTTTTTTACTTTAATTAGAACAGAAAAAACCATAGAATAAAAAGAAAAAACACAAGAAAGAAAAAAAATATTGACCTGAAGAAAAAGGTAAAAATAATAAAAATCCAAATAAGTAATAATAACCAAAAAACTAAGAAGAAAATAATAAAAATCCAAAAATTACTATCCTAGATATGCTAGAATCAAATTTGTCATTCTTAAGAGGTTTCAAATAGACTAGGAAATCTGATATGAAGATAGAATTAATTTTGAAGTCTTCTTTTCTTGTTGTAGCTAGGATGAATAAAGAATTCTTGTAAGAAAAAATTCTGAAACATTTATGAATCCTTGCCACTTGAAAACTATGTTACAGCCCATTAAAGACCCTTGTAGAGTTAGGAGATTCCCAAAACAAGCTGTCACATCCTTGTAGGAAAATAATCTTGGTGAAATAAGAAGTCCAGAAGTCAAAAGAAAGTAACAAAATTCATACAGCCTCTGTTGACCAGTATTGGGATGTCTTCTTGAACTCTGATTGACTTGAAATTTAACCCAAGGTAGAACAACATGTCAGGAGACTCCATGTAAAATTTCAGCTCAATCCAACAGATGGATTAGGAATTATGATTGTTGCTGTGATTCTGGACAGTTGTACATTTTACGTCATAATTCGAATCTGATTATTTTTTCATTGCCTGGATCATATCATAATGGAAACCTGTCCCAAGACACCAGCACTATTAGAATTGAAACGAATGACGCCACAAGGTTAGTTATACCTTGATAAGTCAGGTTTGATTTTTGTCTTAGCAAAGATAATGTGTTGCATCACGCAAAACACAAGTTTATTTCATAAATTCATCGTCCTCTGCTTTTCAGCATACAAAAAACTTATATAATGTTTCAAATAACCCTAATGGATTCCATATCTTAGCTGATTTGAGTCCACTTACAAAATTCACTCAAATAAGTTATTATAAACCAAAAACTAAGAAGAAAATAATAAAAATAGTAAAAATCCAAAATTAATATCTTAGATATAGATTTGCCACCATAAGAAGTTTCAAATATACTAGAAAATCTAATCTGAATGTAGAATTGATTCTGAAGTCTTCTTGCCTTGTTGTGTTTAGTTTCCTTGTTTTACATGGACAATTAATGAAGAAAACCTCTCTCTTTGATGTGCCATGAATGATTCAAAAAATCAGCAACAATGAATCTGACGAAAATGGATGAAGGATGGGTCTGGTTGGTTGTCTTTCTTTTGGTGTTTAGGCTAGATTATAGTGATTTCAAGGTAAATAAGATGGAGGATAGACTAGAATGATACTTTGATAAGTCGATCTGAACGCCTCAAAGATCAATCTAGGATTTCGACGCCACTTATTGTGATTGAAGAGTGATAAGTCAGGTAGGGTTCTTCACAAAATCAATTTGGAAAAACAACTCTTAATTCTGTGAATTAAGTTTTCAAATCTTGACCAGAAGTCCTTTATTACATATTCTGATACTATATTTATAATTGGAACATCCCTTCAAAGTTAGGAAAAATTCAACATGGCAGAAGTCAAGCTCAAAAAATAGACTTTGACAAACTAACCTAGACAAATTAACTAGCACACGTTTTTGACCTTTCTAACATAAACATACCAAATTTAAAACAACTATATCTTCTTACACAAAAGTCCAAGGCAATCATGGTTGGACAATCTATAAAGAACATGTTCTGAACCTGAAATCCACCTAGATTAGTCTTGTTTTCACATGCAATGGATGACTTCAAATTCGGGTTCAAATTCATTTGCTGTTTTGACCATAAACAACATCAATTCCTTCACTTATTTGCAAGTAGCCCAACATCAAAAGAACCATTAAGGGCTTTTCCCATCTCCAAGTTCCAATTGTAGGCAAATAAACATCCTTGAACCAATTTCAAACTGATTGCTAATTTTTAACTCCGACGCAGCTTCAATCATTCCAATTTGACTCGTCAAGGCCCTTTGTAGTTGTTTCGCTCTCGCTCTTGTCATTGGACCATCTGAATCCTCTTGCATATTAGTTTTAGCTTTACAAGATGGATTATAATTCCCATGATGCACATCATCAGCCCCGGGTTGAAAATGATTTGTCCTCAAATCAGAATCGTCATCGTCATCCAAGTATGGAGTCAAGTCTTTCACATTAAAAGTAGCTGATACGTTGTAATCACCAGGAAGATCTACCTTATACGCATTGTCATTCACCTTCTCTATAATCCGAAATGGACCATCAGCTCTTGGCATCAACTTGGACTTACGTTTGCTTGGGAATCTGCCCTTGCTAATATGAATCCAAACAAGATCTCCAGGTTCAAACCTAACCATTTTCCGCCCCTTGTTAGCTTGTTTAGCATACTTTGTCGTTTTCTCCTCAATATGTAATCGAACCTGCTCATGTAGTTTCTTCATCAATTCTGCCTTTCTAATTCCATCCATAGATGTCCTCTCATCAATTGGAATATGAACAAGATCAATAGGAACACAAGGATTAAAGCCATACACAACCTCAAATGGTGAAA
>Ga0325410_1006665_pt1 | contig 12666 bp, 7 predicted proteins | sample PopdelMetagenome_16_FD_206182 | JGI IMG/M metagenome (GOLD analysis project Ga0325410, IMG submission 206182) | Populus deltoides microbial communities from Bellville, Georgia, United States - Xylem-PdIQD-R3 | ecosystem: Host-associated > Plants > Phyllosphere > Stem > Wood/Secondary xylem... | reverse complement strand
TTTTTTTTTTTTTTTTTTTTTTTTTTTTTTTTTTTTTTTTTTTTTTTATTTTTTTTTTTTTTTTTTTTTTTTTTTTTTTTTTTTTTTTTTTTTTTTTTGTGGGGGGGGGGGGGGGCCCCCCCAGATGGTTCCATCTCTGTCACACATTCAAATTATCTCCAGAAGAACTTGCTCTGATATAAAACCAGAGGGCAGGGCTTTGATACGATTGCAACTACTAATAATAGTATTTTCAACCTTTTTTAGTCATCGAAATTATTCGGGCACAAGACAGCTTGCTTAAAATCAATGCTCACATCAATCACTCGGGACATTCAATATACAGATGCCGATAGTCAGACTGCATCGATGTCATGTATTTCATATATAGAGAAGGTTGGGTTTGACAGTAGAAAAATTATTCAAGAGTTCCTGATAAATTAAAGCCCGGTTGTCTTTTCTTCATGGTCTCTGGCACCAAGCCAATAATTTATTGCAGTCGTCCTCTCTTTATTCAGAAAAGGAGGCACAAATTGAGTACGAACATTGACATTGACCGGCTAACTAGAGAGAATTGGTAATAGAAAAATACAAGTAGCTGATTCTAGAGATTGCATGGGCAGCATGGAAAGAATACAGGAATGTTGTGACTCGGTCAAAAATTTATACAAGGACTGGTAATTTGTAACGTACAAACAGCTCCACAGAATATTGTACTGTAAATTAGTTTTCCTGAATTTAATCTATACATATCGAAGATGATCCAATGCTAGCTGTAAAATTACCCTTTTATTAGTTTATTTACCAGGCCTGGCAGATCGCTCACCAGTAGTGCACCGCACAGCCTGGAGGCTTAGAGCCTTGCTTTATTTTTTATTTTTTTGAATAAAAAACATAGATAACATTTCGTATGTTTCCTTAAAAACTTATTATCTCTACCAGCTCTCGAACCCATGCCCTCAAAGATGCGCTCATTAACTTACTGATTTACAACACAGAGTTGTTATCACATGGATTAAACAATTATATTAACTTTCTTAATTATTCATATAAACAGTGACGAAGCACCATGAAAAATTACAATTATTTTAGAATTATAGGTAACTGGTTTTAAAGAAATCCACCAACTAGTTGCTATATTTCATGGCCCTTTGACTCTATTTTGATGGAGATTCTTTCATGTTAAAGAAAATATGATTTATTAATTTTTTTAATCTAAAATTTTTAAAATAAATGAATGACCAATATCTTAGTAGCCTATATTTACTTAATTAAACGCTAAAATTAAGATATTAATTGTATTAGTATTTACCTTTTACATGCATTTTAAAATTCATGATGGAAAGTCTTGACAATATAAAGGAAGTAAAAACAAAACCTTGATGAAAAAATACATACAGCCTTTTTTTTTCTATAGATGCTTAAGATGAATTTATAACCAAAAACAAAATTGAATATTTCTCACTATATGAGAATTGTTTGTGAATTTTATATTTAAATTCGTTGAAATTTCGCTGTTTGGAAAAAAAAAAACTCTTTTAAGTCTTCTTTTTTAAAGATAGAATTTCATTAATATGAGAAATTGACACAAAAAACTACACTATATATTGTCAAGACAAAATACGTTGGGAGAACAATATAATAGAAAGTTTTCAGATAACAGAATTATTTTTATAATTTTTTTCCTTTTTTTTCATATTTTCTGCATGCATGGTTGTTCATAACCATCGTTTGAACTTGAATTTCTCCTGCATAGCTGGTGATCATGGAGTTCTAATTAAAAGTCAGCTTGTGATGAAAATTTATATTTGTCCAAGACAACATGATTTCCTCTACCTAGTGTGAAAAATGTTAAGAAATACCAATTATTAAACAATAATAAAAGCTATTAAATATCATATATCTTTCCATCTTTATTTTTTTTATTACAAAGTTTTTTTGTTTTCTAATCATGACAACCTATTTTACTGGCTAAATAATTAATTATATCCACACATTACTCATCATGTGTTTGGTCAAATTAAGGAACTACAATATTTTTTTTTGGAATAAATATTGTTTACTAAGATTAGAGAAAAAATGATAGCTGATATTCTATTAAATATTCCTGTTGTATTCCAGGGATAATTATCGAATCTCGCCGCCGCAACGATCGGGTCTGCTAAATTCTTCCGGTCCGTTTAGCCATGATTCGTCCTTAACAACTCACTTGATTCTCAAGCACTAGTTTTTAGTAATTATTATATGTTGTAGAATCTTACAACTAATTAAATGAAGAAATGTAACGAGTCGTTGAATTAGATGGTTAAAATTCTGTGATTCATTTCATTCTATTCCTTTGCCTGCTACAAAACATGCCCTCCAAGTTAATTAGGTACACTATGATTAATGGCGGTCTTCCCACCTTGACAACTCAAGCGAGATATATGAACAGGTATCTATCTTAATTTAGAGATCATTCCACGTCTGGTCACCTTTCTAATTTTCAAGAAGCCTAGATGTTAATACGTGGTACTAGCTAGATGATCTCAACTTTTCATCTCGGAACTAACTGATAAATGTATAATTTGATAAAAAAAAAAATTACAACAGGAAACGGCGTGCTATCAATTCAAGAGCAAATGACAGTATTATACGAGTACCGCAGAATTACTCCATAAATTGTTAGAGTATAGGGACTGGGTCAAGCACTCGTACAAAGAAACTCACTTGCGACTTATATTTTATTTATTTATTCGATAGGATGAAATCTCTACATCCTGTTATTCTCATTTTATAGAAATATCTTAAATCTTGATCAGAGAGATGAAGTCCTTTTAAAAGCAAAATGGTCCGGCAAGCATTACTATTATCGTCATAATTCCCCAGAAACATAGCATATTCCTAGAAAAAAATAAAAAGAAAAGTAATGTGCTTTCAGATAAAATTTGAAAGCATTAGTTTATGTTGGATCGGATCTAATAAAAACCAACAACCAGTCTGATTTTGATGGCATGTCATATAATCCAGTCCGACTTTTATTAATATCACGCATATCCCATCAGTAAGGGGGGAAAAAAAAACCATACAACGCAAAATCAAAATGTCCGGAATTGAGAATTGGACTGTCAAAATCTGTAACAGTATAATTAATTACGGTAAGCTTTTGTATTTTGTACATGAAACTGGATATCATGATCAGATGTAGATCCTAACAGGCAAACACTCTTGTCTACAAAACTGCTACGGTGGCGGTTGCCTTGAATTAAAAGGGCCTTTTGACGTTCTTGAAATCTACAGAATCGATACAGTCCACACTGCTTCTATAAACATTCAACACCCTCAACAGCTGAGTTGCCTTCTCCTTTGTTCTCTCATCACAGCCAACCTGTAAGAGAACCAAAAGCTTTTCAAAAGCATTCCTTTGAATAGCCTCGACTAGAACACCTCCATTTTCTCTCTTCTCATTCATGCAGAGTTTAAATAGAATAGAGACGGAGAACTTCATTGCTAAGTCTGAGACTCGGTGTATTTTCCTGACGAGAACTGGTATTGTGAGAGCATGATTGTATGCCTCCTCTCTCCCTTGATCACTGCCACAAATTCCATCAAGAACGGCCAACGCCTTCTCACATAAACTTCTTTCTGCGTCTACAAGCATTTCTAACAGCAACGAGACCAAACCCAAATCAACAAACTTAGCTATGATCTTTGCGTTTGAAGGAGATGGTGATGTGACCATATGATAAATGACCATTAATGAAGCTTTTGTTGCAGCATGACAAATGGGTGCCTTAATTAGCTTAAACAACGCTTCCATGGCTCCTTCAATTTCTAGTAACACGTCTACTTTTCTGTATTCCAATATTGGAACAAGCTCTTTTAGCACCAGAACTGCATTTCTTCTCGCAGACAAATCCTCACTTTTCAAGAACAACACGATGCGATCTATAGATGCATCTGAGCCAGGGCAATTCGTTGCCTTGTCATGATGCAGAAGTACTGCCAAACATGACAGTATTTCGTCCAGGACCGCAACATTTTCTTCGAAAGAAGCTTTTGAAAACTCTTCAAAAGCATATGATAAAACACCAGCCGTTCCAGTAGCCACAAGGCAGCTCTTGTTACGTTCGCTCTCCTTCGCTAGTGCCTTAATCTTGGCAGCCAAATTTTGGCACCCAATCTGATCTCCTCTTTTACAAGCTGTTTTAATTTTGAAATGAATCTCCAAAGCCTCTTCAGAACTTACGGGAGTTCTAGGCGTTGGAATTCTTTCTATCCCATAAGAACTATTTGCGACGCACCAATCTTGTATCATTTTACGTATGGTGTGATTTGGTATAGGATCAAGGGTCCTCAAGACCCTGTTGGTAACGGGGCAGGTCACATTCCCAGCCTCTATCCACTTCTCGATGCTCTCACGATCGTAAGTAATCCCACTTGACATGGTGACCGGATCTTTCATCAATTCCAGCGAAATCGGGCATCGAAAATGATTTGGTATTGTCACTTCGATGTCTCCCATTTCGCTCTCTAGTCGCCGCTTGCCGGCCAGGCGAGCTGCTCTTCGCTTTCTCCATGTAGAGATCATCGTGGACCTAAAGTTGATGTTGAACTAGAAACAACTAACTTAAGAAGGAAGGAATGGTGGTGGTGGGATTTTTTCGTGGTAGGAAGAATGAATGTATGTGCTTGGTGCTAAGGAATTGAAAGGGTAGTTAGATGGGAATTTTATATAGATGAGAGTGTTATGTGGTAGATTGACACGGTTGTTCAACATTGGAAACTTAAGAGTTAATATAATGTTGAATGAAATAAATAATGAAACATGATGTTAGAGAGGTGTTAGCTTTGAAGGGGGTTCTTAATTTTTGACCGTTGAAGTTTGAAATGGTACAAGATATGAACTGTCACGAGGGAGAGAGGGTGGTGGTTTTAGAAAATTTAGAATAGAATGGATTAAAAGGAAGAATCAACACTTTGACACGCACAAAAAATAAAAGGGTCGTCAACGCCAGGGTCGGTGTGGACTGACTGTCCATCCATTCCATGGCATGTGCTGTCAGAAGGGAATGAAAGCTGCTTATTGGTTTTCTGTTCTTGGGTTGGATTGGGCTGGGTTTCGAGATTTATTTTTGTCTTTGCTTTCTATTTTTTCACATGGGTGCGCCGTTGGATTAAGACGACCCACCCCAGACCATGATCCAAACCAGCCATCCTCCCTTGCGTTTTTTTACCCCACACGTAAAATCATGCATTCACTTGTCCAGCTGCGTTTATTTATGTCCGTTCTCTTTATCACGGCATTTGCCCATTTCTTGAAGTCTTCTGCTATTTGATGACATGAAGAAAATGTTTATATATTTTCAGTTTTATTCTAATTAGATTTGTATTTCTTAATTACGCTATATATATATCCTTGCTATTGGGATAATCTTTAATTGAAAGAGTTATTCAGCATACTGGGTTTCAAAATTCATGCTTGTCAGAGAGACAGACAGAGAGAGAGAGAGAGAGGGGGGAGTGTACAGATTCTAACATACCCAGTAATTTTCCCCATTTTTAATTAGGAGGAGGGACTAAAAGAAAATTATAAAGCAAGGGATTAGAAGAAAATATATAGAACTTGGTCTGTAGTAAAAGTGAATGGTCAGCTATAAAATATTAGAGTTAGCTTGATAATTAATTAACGAATGAAAAGATATACTGTCTTGTTGATTGTTAAGAACTTGAACAGGTGATCGGATCATCAAAAGAGAGGTTAGATTTGCGTTGGTGGAGGAGCACATGCCCTATATTCGAGGGGGTTGAAAAGTGAAGATAATCTTGGGCAAACCTTAAATATACTCTTGAATTTATTACTAGGATATTAGTATTAATTCTGCATCAAAACTATTTTCTAATTATATTAGTTTTATTCTTAAATTATTTGATTTCCCAATTAAATACCTCTGTTAGAATCATTAACAAAAAAATATGAAGTTTTTTTTAATAAAATAACGTCATTTCTTAAAAAAAAAAAGTAAATTTAAATGAAAATATAGATAAAAGAAATCTTAAAAATGGATGAAAGTTGATGTAAAAACCTGTTTAGTTGCTAAATTGATAGTATGGTTTTCAATGATTTTTTTGTGTCAAAGTTGTTCCGATCATCGCCCTTTGACCAGATTTGTTTTTGTAAGAAAAATCATACAAAGCTGTTTGGAGCAGTTTTTAGTGCGAATGCCGAAAGCGAAAGAGGTCCCAGAGAAGCAGAGAAAACAAGATTTTACGTAACCTAAAAGAAGAAGAAGAAAGGCGTGGCGGTCAAGTGAAGACTTAGAAACTTGGACCCAATAAATATTTTGACGATGTGTGTAAGCATATGAAAAGTCACATAGGCCCAAGCCTCCCTCCTCGGATTGGCGGGCTGCTTGGTTTCTCTACCCCTGCGTGGCCTGGTAAAAGCACTGAAGTGTGAGGCAAAGCCCAATTTTGTTTTTGAACATGAAAAGATGAGAATGTCTCCATGCCATCTCTGATCCATCCTGGCGGACCTGGCAGTAAATCTATATATTGGATTGATTCGCGGGAACTCAGGTTAATTTTTTTATTTGTATTTGAATTATGTGTCTTCAATAACCTTATAAAAAATAATTTAAAAATATATATATAATTCAGTTCTTAATAATCCTAATGTTGACGGATTCAACTAAAATAAAAAAAAATTAAAAAAAAAACTATTCTTGTGAACAGTGTTAGAGGCAAGTAAAACCCCTCATCCTCTACTTTTTTTGTTGATCTCTCTCGTACTGTGGATATCCTTGAAGGTTAACTCAAGGGACGTCGAGGAGAAAGAAACTGTAGAGTTGATACAACATTGTTTTTTTCTTCATTTTTTTTTTAAAAAAAATTATGAAGCGCCAACAAGCTGTGCTTGATGTTAGGAGATGTGTTTTTTTCCCCCTGAGAAGAAGAAGATTGGCTAGAAATTTACTGTGAAAATTAGCAGCTCTGTTCAATTGATAATGATAGAAACACCGCTCCATGCTCGCCTGAAAGCGGTTCTTCCCATAAGTGGGCTTGGAGGCCGTGGACCTCCATTGGGCCTTCTGGTTAAAATATTCATCGCATGTCCCATCAAAACGCTAAAATCTAATAAATCCACGTCACCACCCTTGTAAATTGCAAGATTAATAAAAAGAAGAAAAGAAACTCTCCAGAAATTGAGGCTTGATATGCGGCTTAAAAATAATTGACCGTCAAGTTAAGATATTAATTATGATTAACTATTTACAAGATGGCCACCAATTCCGCTGATTATAGAATAATGATGACAAAGCTGAAGATATCATCAAGTTGAAGATATCATCAAGTACTGTCAGTCGCTGTCTACGGTGACAGAATGTTGGCAACCAAAAAGACGCATACAGCTGGCAAGCAGGTCCGTGCCAGACAATTGTCATCCATTCATGCACTTGCCCGCTCACCCAGGAAAATAGAATAATAATAATAATAATAAATAAATAAATAAATAAAAGAATACAATTGCTTTATCAGGCATGACACTCGTAGAGTGTTTTAGAGTGTAGATGCCGTCTTAATCCATCACCTCATCCACCACCTAAGCTTTTATTACAAAAAAAAGAGAGAGAGAGGATATTTACATGTGACATGGTTTTCACATAATCTAATACATGTTGAAATCAGTAGGATATGGTTCGACTTTCCTCAGTCCGTGTCGTACACTACTTGCTTGCTATAATTTTTTATTTTTCAATATCAGTATATTAAAAATATAAAAATTAAATAAAAAATAATTTATCTGGAACAAGAGCGCAACTACACAGCAAGAGTCTATTGCTGTGTTCCTAGATAAAAAGCATAATTTATATGGAAGCTCGGATGCAATTGTAGCCGAACGGAGCCTAACCATCTTCACATGCGAAGGCTAGGAAGGGACTGCCACTTCATCATCAGGGCCCAACCACCACATTTTTCACTACCCATCATTATCTGGAAATGGATTTGGTACCAGACATGGAAAAGGGGAACATGAAATAAAGCAGCAACTCATGATTTAGGCGATGATGACATCCCAATAAATAGAATTCCCGCCATTTCCTCTACAGAACGGGATCATAACTGTTGGTTACAAAAAAAAAAAAAAAGAGCTGCTGGGAAACACATTGAACAAAAGGGATTGATTATCATTTGTGTCAGATCCCAATGAAACAAGAGACGAAGAAAAAAAAACGACGAACAAATGAAAGCTAATCCACTCTTCAAATATCTGTCTATCTGCATTTCCTACACTCAAAAGCACCAGAAAAATATAAACTACCAAGCCAAAGGGTGGGGGTGGTAAGAATCACAAGCTAAGCATTCAGAGAGAGCCACTCCTACCACAACCGCCTGCTTACAGACTGATATCGCTAGACACATGACTTCCTTTACCTTCCTTCTCTACCGTCCATCTGCTGATGTAAACGACTCCGCAAAGCCAGATGGCCGAGTAGGTATGCTGGTCTGGGTATTATCCCCACTGGCAAGAAATGAAGAGCTGCTTCCATCAAATGCCTGCCACTTCAGGAGCACTTCGGGCAAGGGCATCTCAAAATCAATCCCATACATTTCATCAGAATCTGGTTCTGCTGGTTTCCAAATCTCAACAAGAGATGACAGAACATTAACCACGTGACCCATGTCTGGCCTTTGGTAGGGCTCCCTTGCAGTGCAGTGGCCTGCTAGATCGGCAACTGTGCTAATGCTGCCAAGGGTTTCCTCGTCAAGATTAATGGTTGGGTCAATGGTTTTACGGAACATGTCTTTGTTGATGTGCATCCTACGGAACCAAGTAACAAGATGCAAGCTGTCCTCAGGCTGGGTCTCATCCAGTGCCTTCCTTCCAGTGATCATCTCCATTAATATGACTCCAAAGCTAAACACATCAACCTTGGTAGTCACTCGACCAGTCACTGCCAAGACATACAGAAGAGTTCAGGTTTAGCTCCTGACTGGTTTTTATCCAACAAAAGATACAAAATTCCTTTAACATGCTGAGAAGTCTAGACAAAGAAGAGTGGAACATTCATCATTTGAAATGCAAGGAATTTATTTGGCAACCAGTGACCCACTTGAATTGAAAACCAAGAAAATAAAATACAAAAGGGAGCACCAGCTGACATTATAAGAGAATGAATATGTTCCAGTTCAGTGTGCCCAATAAATACAATAAATCAAAGTGAATCGTTCATCTCAGCCAATGCAGCCATGCTAACTATTATCATAAGCATGCAAACACAAAGATCATTTATGTGTCAAAACAAGGACCAATACTGTCTAGGAGGAGGCTCTTTTATAATTTTATGAAATCTTCTACTCCTATACCTACAAATGTTGCACAAACAATACAATACCATGGATCAGGGTTGCAAAACTTGACAAGTGAAAGATCATTATCATTTTTACACCAGGTTTATTTACTTTATTGATTGTTTCTAGTTATTTAAGGTAATAACATGATCCATTGACAGAGAAAACTCTGGTGTTGTTTCTGCAATGTTTTAGCCATTAAAAGCCTACATGAAAAGGAATTTTCAAATAGAAAATCCTACCAATAAAAAAAGAGAGAAAAGTATCGAACTCAATTGCAATTCTTTGCTGCATCCTCCCCTGTCCTTCTCATGCTTTTTTATTCATTCAGTTATGGTTTTCTCACAACCTAATGTTCGTCTATTTCTTTTATTGGTTACTCTACAATAAAATAACAGAATAACTCTAGGCATGCAAAGTATGGAAGTAGAAAATTTAGTTACCTGCATATTCAGGAGCAAGATATCCAAAAGTTCCAGCTAATCTCGTTTCAATTGAAGCTTTCCCTTCTGGAGCAAGACGAACCAATCCAAAATCAGCCACTTTGGCCCGCATATCATCTCCTAGAAGAATATTGGAAGGCTTGAGATCCCTGTGAATAAAACTTTGATGTGCTAGCCCATGTAGGTATTCAACGCCTCTAGCAACATCCAAGCCAATAGTTAATCTTCTAGTCCAGTCGAGCGGTTTGACACCCTCCTCCTTCCAACTAAAAAGATGACTGCTAAGAGTCCCCCGAGGCATGTATTCATAAACAAGAAGCCTCTCATTTCCATCCAAGCAATATCCTAGAAGGGCAACTAGATGGCGGTGTCGAACCTTAGTAAGCACTGCAATCTCAGACATGAACTCTGCTAGACCCTTCTCGCTAATCACTCCCGCCTCCATCCTCTTTACTGCAATTTTTGTTCCATCATGCAACTCCCCCTTGTATACAGTCCCAAATCCACCTCTTCCCAATATATTTTCTTCACTAAAATTATTCGTAACATTTCTTAAAACTTGAATTGAGATCACCATATTCTCAGTCCTGACCACTTGAATGTCACTGGGTCCAACACTATCAGTAAAGCTCTCAACTCCACTATTTGCACTTGATCCAGCAACAGTGATTTTCACCTCATCCTGATCCCATGAGCGGCGCGGGTGAATAATCATCATATTTGGACTCTGAACCTTACTAGATCGCTTTTGTTTCTTACTATAAAAGAATACACCTAACCCAACCACACATACAACACCAACAGCACCAATCACAGAACCCACAATCTTTCCACTAGCTGAGTTCTTGTTTCCACTATCATCCGAACCACTACCTGTACCAGAAGGTGTACTTCCAGGAGCACCAGGGGGAGCATAGCTAGTGTTACTCTTCCCAATATCAGGATTTCCACCATATTCCACTTGCACATTACTTCTAAACTTGGGTATTTGACCAGAGAGTTTATTATTCGAAACATCTAATAAAGCAAGATTAGACAAACTTATAAGCTCATCGGGTATCGTACCAGTAAGCATGTTATCAGAAAGAATCAATTTCTGTAGTCTCGAAATCAAAGAAAAGTCTGAAGAAATGGTACCGCTAAGTCCTGCTTTCTTCAAGTTAATCACCAAAATATCCCCTCCACCACAAGAAATTCCTTTCCAGGCTTGGGTGGATGTGCAAGGATCATTTCCTTTCCAAAGGTCAGCAAGACTAGCAGGGTATCCAAAGTTTTTTGCAACCGACAACAAAACACTAACAGTAGCATCACAAGCAACACCAGGACTATCCAAACAAAAATTATTAGTCCCGGGAATCATATCCGCATCAACTGTCCTAGCAAAACTGGGCGTCGGTCCCTGGAGCTTATTATTAGTGAAATTGACAACACGAAGTGTAGAAATGGTCAGCAATGATGGCGGAACAACACCCGTCAAGCTATTATCCCTTAAATTCAAATCTTCCAATGAAATCATCCCAGACAAATCAGGCAAAGGACCCGTAAAATGATTTCCTTGGAGCCAAATTTCTTTCAATGAAGTCATGTTTTGCAGGATAGAAATAGTACCATTTAGCCTCGAATTACTCTTTTGGCCGTTAAGCCATAAAGATTGTATAGTAGACCCCGAAAAATTGAGGGGCAATCCACCCTCTAAATAATTTAAAGCTAAATGCAAAGTCTCCATGCCAGGAAACACATCGCTGTTAAAAAATTCAGGGATTTTGCCAGCTACATTAGCACCGTTCGCCGAGAATTCCTTCAAAGCACTAGCATCCTTGAGACTCTCCGGTATCTCCCATGATTCAAAAGGATTGTAATCCAAATAGACGCTGGTTAAGGACGTCATTCCGGCGAAAAAATCAGGAGGAATTGAAGAGAGGGTGTTGTTATGTAAAAAGAGGACTTGGAGATAGCTTAAACCTGATAAACTCGGTAATGCGCCCGTTAACTGGTTGTTCATGACCTCGAACCGAGTTAACTGAGTCAAGTCTTTGAGTTCTGGGGGGAGAGTACCTTGTAAATTCTGATTGCCTATTTGGATCCGAGTGACCCGGTTATCTAAGCAACCCACGTGGAGCCAGTTACATGGGTCAGAGCCAGACCAGCCGAGAGTAGATGGGTTGCCAAGGCTGTCTCTCAGTTTCATCATGGCTGCTGCGTCGTCGTTTTGCTGAGAATTGGCTAGACATAGCAGTAGGGAAAGAAAGAGTGAGAAATTGGTGAAAAGCCAAACACCCATGTGGCGTTTCAGAGAGATTTTTTTTTTTTTAGGACAGAGAGGATTACTCTGCTAGGGTTTACGAAATCAGATGAGAGAAAGAGATTTTATTTATTTATGTTTTATTTGCAGGGGGAGAGAATTTTGGCAGAAAAAACGCGGAGATGGAGGAGAGGAAGAGTGGCGAGAAAAGCGTGAATTAAAAAAAAGATAAAACCCTTTTTCTGTCTGTCGCAGTGGACTGAAGGAACACAAGCTTTCCTTGTATGTATTTTGGACTGAAAACTCTACGGATTCCACGTTGGATCTTTTTCTCGGATTACAGTTGGCACATAGTCGATTCCGGGTTGTGTATTTGAATTTATTTTTAAAAATATTTCATGTTTTTTATTTGAAAATATATTTATTTTTTTAAAATTATTTTTAATATTAAAATATTAAAAAATTTTAAATAAAAAAACAAACCGGTTGATAAATAGGAGAAAAAAGCAAGTCTTCCACCGTCAATTAATTAAACCAGGAAGGCATCGAGGAATCATCTCTGACTTTTGATATTTTTCATGAACACCTTCTATATCCTGAATTTATAGATATAAACAGATCTTTTACTTATTTAAATTAAATATTAAATATTTCACATTCAAATTAGTG
>Ga0325410_1006663_pt1 | contig 12668 bp, 10 predicted proteins | sample PopdelMetagenome_16_FD_206182 | JGI IMG/M metagenome (GOLD analysis project Ga0325410, IMG submission 206182) | Populus deltoides microbial communities from Bellville, Georgia, United States - Xylem-PdIQD-R3 | ecosystem: Host-associated > Plants > Phyllosphere > Stem > Wood/Secondary xylem... | reverse complement strand
CTCTCTCTCTCTCTCTCTCTCTCTCTCTCTCTCTCTCTCTCTCTCTCTCTCTCTCTCTCTACAAGCTTTAGAATTATTTTGGGAATTTTTTTGTCCATATCATTACTAATATGGTTGTTATGCCCTTCCTTTAAAAAACCTAAAAAGTATGTGTGTGTGCAACTATCATGTAGTAATGTGAGTGAATGAATAGTACTTTATATCTAATCACAAAAACAAAAAAGAATGTTCAAATATCAAACGAAGGCAAATAAATACAACATATAATAAGAGGCTAAACTTATAAAAAAAATATTAAAGCAAAGCTTAACCCTTAGATCCTTAGTAGACTCATCATTCTATCATTGAGGGACATCAGATGATGAGTTTTGAGAGGGGAAATGAAGAAAAAAAATTGTCACCTAGTTAAGATAACTAGAAAACATATTAACTAATCTATTCAGAGATCAAGGGTAAGGGGCCGATTATTATTGCTAATTATTTGTTACTTAGGACTTAACCTATGATGAGATATCAATTACCTCTATCAAATGAAAATTGATATTTTAGATCTCGAACCCTAAGAAAATGTCTACTTCTAGAAGCAACATCGTTAAAATATTATAGGAGTTTGAAGAAAAGAATTGCAAGAATTTAAATGTACTTGAAAGCAATAAATAAAAGCAATAAAACCTTATTGAAAAGAAATGCAAGAATTTAAAATTTATTCAAATCTAAATATCTCATAACCATTAAATTTATAACATGTTGAATTTTTTTTATGAAAATAAAAAATAAAATGCATAAGGGATTTAAGATTGACTTTTAGAGTTGTTGGGGTTGTCTTAAAGCAACTGGAATAAGATTGGCAGCTACTAGAAACTCTTGAAACAGTGGCGGCACGTTGGGTTCACATGTCACTACTTGTTGAAAGGTACCACTTAGTAAACTAGACGTGTCTCTCTATCTTCTTCACTTCCTCTATAACTGTGCAGTTACCATTGGGTACTACTATAGAGAAAGATCTGTTATATTGAAGTTTTTGCCTTCTCTTGATTCTCTCTTCACAGTTGTTGCAGTTATCATTGGTTACTATTGCTATGAAAATGGTGCTACTAAAGGAGTAATGGTCGTGTTGTGGTGGAAAGAAGGAGGCATATTATAGTATTTAATGGTGTTAGTTGTCGGTTAGTTTGGAGGGATAAGCTAGGGTTGTTATGTTTTCCTATCTTTCTCCCTTTTAGCTTCACGGTTGTTGTCGCTACTAGTGATGGCGTGAAGAGGAAGATGATGTGGTTGAGGTGTAGAGGAGAAATTATCATCTAGAATATAACTTATCACCGACATTGATGTGGGGAGAGTAGGTCTACTGTGATAGTATGGTTGCTTAGAAATATAGAAATTAGGGAGAGAGATTGTGTTGTTATACTTTTATGGTGGTGTCGTCAACGATATTGGTGATCATGGTAGTGTTGGCCAGAAATAAGAAAGAGAAGAAAGAGTGATGATGAGTTAATTGTTTTGTGTCTCTCAATTTTCAACAAATAAAAAAGGTTATTACTTGTTTCTTTTTTTTTTCTCTCCCCACACTCAACACATTTCTCTCTAGTTTTTTTAATGGTGGGTTATTGCTTGTTATACTTTTATGGTGGTGTCGTCAATAATGTTGGCGATCATGGTGGTGTTGGCTAGAAATAAGAAAGAGAGAAAATAGTGATGGTAGGTTAATTGTTTTGTGTCTCCCAACTTTCAACAAATAAAGAAGATTGTTGCTTGTTTCTTATCTTTTTTTTTTTCTCTCTCTCTTTTGTCTCCCCGTACTCAACACATTTCTCTTTAGTTTTTTTAATGGTGGCTAGGGTTTTTAGAGGGGAAGAAGATGAGGATCCCTTTGTGGGAGAGATAAGGTTCAATTTATATTACTCTCCTTGGAGATTTTTTTTAATCACTTATTCCAAGAATATCCTAAGAATATCTTTATTGTGTATTTGCTTAGTCCTTTATTTTTACTTGTTTTGCATTTTTTTTTCCACCTATCCATTTTACTCTATATTTTGATTTCTCATTTTCTCATTTTGTTTTTCAAAAAATAACATTAACTTCAATTTGATAAGAAAAGTAATCAAGAAATGAGAAATGGATGTGAATGCATTGAAAAACATGTTTCTTTAAATTGTTTTTTTAAGACATCAACAACAAAAAATTAATCGAGAATTACAAAAAAGGCATGAAAATGGCTAAAATGCATTGAAAACTTGTTTTTTTTTTGAATTTTTGGAAAATATTTTGAAATTTGAGTTATAATCTGAGTTATGACAGTTACCCCCTATTTATAATGCTTACAGAAGAAGGTCTTATGAAAGCTTTATGTGGTAAGCTAGTAAAGAAAAAGAAAGCGAAAGCTTTTAGAAAACTAATAAAATAAGAGAGGATTATCTCAAGTATCCATCTCAGAGAAATAAAAGGTATCATCTCAGGGATCCAAACATTTTCTTTCTTCCTCCTGCATTTTATTTCCTTATTTGCATGTATGACATGAATTAATTCATGTCCTGCAGATGTTGCCTTTTGCCAACAAAGGCAAAAATGGGCTAGACCCAATTCAGCCCAGCTCATACGGCTAGGCTGAGTCCATCTCATTCTAAAAAAAAGTATTATCGGGCCTTCAATCAGCCCTACCCAGCCCGACTGGGCTAAGCTTGGGCCTCGAGCATGAGCATCCCATCTAAAAAAAGACAATAAAAAAATTAAAAAATTTCAAGGACCATTTTAAAGTCATTTATAGGTTCATAACGTATTTTCCAACAATTTTATTTAATATCGGGTTGTAGAATTTTACTGTAAGATACAAACCCGATATAAAAAGTATCTAATTTTTCTTTGAAATTTTTTAAAAAAATCAAAAATAAACTTTCATTTTGAAAAACAAAAAAAAAATTTGTTTTCATGCATACGGCCAAATCCTAAAGGTTTTTCATGTATTATTTCTAAAAATGATAAAATCATATTTTTATCATGTTTTAAAAATGAAAAATAGATATTGTAACCAGTTTATGATTATCCATTAGGGTTTAGCCAAAATACCAAAAATTTCACAATAATTAGTTTGCTATTCGGAGCATTATGATTTAGTTGTAGACTTTAATATTTGGTAGTAAAAAATTACACTATAAAATATATCTTTAAGTATTAAAGATAGAAAATAGAAAATAATCTCAACGCTAAATCTGGGACATGGAATGGTTAAGATTTAACCTCATACGAGAGATACTTCATCACGAAGGGAGATCTATCTTAAACCTTTAAAAAGACCAACGAATCGAAACATAACTTAGAAAAATAATCAATCAACAATGCAGCTTATCTCAAGTAGGGTTTACTAGGGTGATGGGTCTTCCCCTTGCACATCTAGTCCTCTTATCCATACTCTTGCAAACCATTAGATTTTCTAGTAACTATAATATTAGATGGCGACTCTTGAACCCCATAATCATAACTTTATGATTAAACCCAAAAACTCCCCTTCAATTCCAAGAGGCAGCTCCGCCACGCGACGTCGTACACGTCACGACAATCCACATGTAAATTTCACAACCTGCAAATAAACATCAACACACATTAAAATTCATAATTAACATATAAATTTCACAATTCAAAAACCACATCAGCACATGTAAATTTCACATTACGACCAAACCATTACATATCAAATAAACCTGCTGCAACCTTATCCTCACAACCCCATCACGGGGTATTGATTCTGGCCTTATTCCACTACAAAAATAAATTTTCAGCGCTATTATACCACCAAGGTTGTCGTACAACAGGCACGAAGCCACAATACTTCAAATATTCCATAACCAAAACAATTTGCAATCAATCTCAATCAATAAATATTTCATCACAATATTCAGCAACATATTCAAAAATTGTTTAAATCTAAATATTTTATCACAATATCATAGAATTAATAACATGTTGAATTTTTTTTAATAATGAATAAAATGCATAAGGGATTTAAGATTAACCTTTGAAACTATTGGGGTTGTTCAAAAGTAGTTGTAACGAGGTTAACAGCTACTAGAAAATCTTGAAACAGTGGCGGCAGTGGGGTTCACGATCCACCTCTATTGTTGGCACGTGGATTCATGTGCCATCACTTGTTTAAGGATGCCACCTAGCAGATTGAATACACTTTTTTTTCTTCTTCAATTTCCCAATAGCGGTGTAGCGAATGAATATATCTAGAGGAAGATCTACTATGTTGAAGTCTGAACCTTCTTTTGATTCTGTCTCTATGGTTGATATTACCATTGGTTGTTATTATTGTGAGCAGTGCTACTGAAGGAGCAATGGTTATGTTGTGATGGAGGGAAGAAGGCGTGTTGTTGTAATTAATGGTGTTAGACGTTGGTCAGTTTGAAGGGAAAGGCTATTGGCTATTATGGGTTCGGCATGAAAGAGCTATTGTCGTGGATGTAGTTTGTTGCTAACATTGATGTAGGGAGAGTTTATCTTTCATGAGAGTGTAGCTGCTTGGTAATGTATATATCAAGGGGGGTTGCGCTGTTATGCTTTAGTGGTGTTGTCATTGACAGTGCTTGTGACCATGGTGGTGTTAGCCGAAAATGGGAAAGAGTGCCAGTGGGTTAATTGTTTTGTATCTCTAAGTTTTCAATAAAAACAAGGGTTGTGTTATTTTATTCTTTTCTTTTTGTTTCCATTTTCTATTTGCCTCATTTTCTCGTTATATAGGCAGATTTCTTTTGCATAAAAGAAAATTGTGTTATTTGATTCAGTTTTTTGTTTTTTCCCCTCCTTTTCTCATATTTCTTTCTCTTGTATGTAGTTTTTTAAAAAAGGTGACTAAAGCTTTTCATATGAAAAAAAGATGAGCCTCTCTTTATAGGATAAACTAGATAGATTGCTCATGTTTAGCCGCGGGCCAGATAAATTTTTTTGCAACGTAAAAAAAATAGTTCAAGTGTTATTATTGTATTCTAAAGAAAAAAAACTCATGACCTGATATCATAGAAAGAGAACTAAAAATAATAATAATCGTTAATCCTCAAGAATTAAAATATAGAACGATGAAATCACGAAAAAAAATCAATATAAAAAGTACTAAAACACAAAGCACCAGCAAAACTAAATAATAGTGTCAAAACCCGCAAGAAGGATCATGCGGACATGATAACCAAATAGAAGGCAAAATAGAAAAAAAAATAAGTTTAATTTTAAAAAGAAATGAATTTTGAAGGAAAAAATAAAAAAATAAAGAAAGCAACTTCAAAAGAAACCTAGGTCACCCGGATAAACAAAGTTCCTTTTTAAAACGAACAACTTCAAAAGATATAATCAGGAAATAAAATGATATCAACCCATGTAAACTTTTCAAACCCATAACCCTAGGCACTGACTAAATTGAAAGCATCACATCTAGAAAGTAACTATTTTAAAATTTGGCTCGACCCGACGGTTTGAAAAGAAATTGGGGGAGAATTTACTAAGTGCAAGACTGACACAAACCAGGGTTGACCCATGTTTCAGTTAGCTCGAGAAAAATCCAGTCAAAACTCGTTGACTATTTTTTTTTTGTCAAAATGGTACCATTTTGTTTTTTTATAAAACAAAAGGATGTGGTTGGCTTAAGTTAACTCAAGTCCACTCACTCGACCCATGACCCGATCATTGTCGTAGATTGACTAGGAGACCAAATCTCAATAATTGAAATGTCGGGGAAAAAAAAAACTGAATGATAAAGAAATAGGAATCAAGAAAATAAAGACCTCATTTGAAAAAAAAAATTGAAAGGACAAAGAAAAATCTTGAATTGAAAGCCAAAATTTTTTTAAAAATCAAATTAACAAATGAATCCAAAACAAAAAAAATCAAAGAAAACCAATTTCCAACGAACCCAATGATAACAAATGAAATTTTAAAAAAATAATAAAAATAACTGAAACCAACCCGATCCAACTTTTAGAATTTTGTAACATGAAACATTAGACCGGATCACAATATAAAAGTCAAACTTGAAAAAAATAACAATGTAAAACTCATAACCAACCAAAATAATTAGGGATGAACTTGAAAAAACAAATAAAAAAAGAAGTGATTTTAAAAAATTAAGATTTTAAAAGAAAGAGAACTAAATTTGATATAAAAATAAAATAAAACCAAATCATAAGGGATGAAATTGAAAAATAATTTTGAACAAGTAAAAATAACAATGAAAAGAATGAGAACTATATTTAATATAAAAATAAGATTTCAATGGATGAAATTCAAAGACAAATCAATTCAATAAAGGATTCAAGACCAAATACATCACAATTAAAAAAATAAAAATCTAATCTAATATAAAAACCAAGTGCAAATGGATGAATTTGAAAAAAAAAATTGATAAATGATTCAAGACAAGATACACCACAATTAAAAGAATGAGAACCAAATCTGACGTAAAAATCAATTATGAATTGATGAAATTGAAAAACAATTAACTCAACAAACAATTGAAGGTCAAATACATTACAATTAAAAGAATGAGAATCTAATTTAACTTAAAAGCAAATAGTTAAACCTTATTTTTTTGCAATGGGTAGTACAGTTTTCTAGAAGAAAAGAGAGGAAAGAAGGATGGGAAAAACCATTGCTCAAAGCCCCTTCACATGCCACCTCGGCACACGAAAAGGTGGCAAGACACATCAAATGCAACCTTAGAAGGAGACGTTCGGTTCTATTTTGATGCCACATGCTCCACCCGAAAAGTGTGAGCGGCACCAGCCATTTCTAAATATAAATCATAATTTATAATCATACAAATATCCAATTATCTTATCCAATTATCTTTGACTCCACCTGATATTTACAACAAAATCATACTGAAATAACAAAAACATCATTCTATATAGACTTATTCTTTTCAAAAAATATTTTTATATTTGCATTGTTTCATTAAAAAAAATAAAACAAAAAAGCCCCGAAGCATGGCTGTAACATACTGTTTAATTGTTTTTTGAAAAGACAAGAAACCTTCAATCCATAGGTTAAAGCAAATCAATATTTATACTTTGGCTTAAAAGACCTCAAATATATTCCATTAAAAAAACAAACTAATCCTTAAATGCTTAACAAGTTTTTTAATAAACAGTAATCTGTATTTAAGTGAACAGTAAAAAAACCAAGCACTTTTAATTTTTTTTGTAATAAGTTTCAATTTTATATTTTTTTATCCCTTATTCCAAGAATATACTAAAAATGTCTTTTTTTAACCTTCTTTTTATTTTATATCGTAGATCATCTATATTTTGATCTTTATTTTAATTTTTAATTTTTTAATTTTTTGATATTTTAACTTTTTTTAAAAAAAAAAACAAGCATTCAAATACATCAATAAATACATCAATAAGAAGAAGAAAGAATAATTAACTACCAAAAAACAAATGATCAAAATGCATCAAAAACAAAAAAAAATTAAAAAACAAAATTATTTGCTTTTTTTGAAAATAAAGTTAGAAGTAAAGTTATGAAAAACAATCCAAACATTCCTTTAAACACTAAACACATCCAAGTCATACATACAAGTAGTCTAATACTCTATCTTAGAGATGTTGCCAAGGATTGAATTGCTGCTTCCACAGCTTTTGCTTGCTGCGCGGTACCCAGTAGTAGTAGATGTGCTTCACAACAATTACACCTCAGTCAACTCCTCTGAGAATATGGCTTTTCCCTTTAGCCAACATCATTAGCCTTAAGTTCAATAATTACTAATTTGAACACCTAAATGGTGGCAAACACCATAGAAGAGCACAAAATCACCAGAAAACCCCATTTCCACCACACCACAGTAGCGGCTCCTGGGACTGATTTCTCGAACAACACAGAATCAGACGTAACAAACCATTGCCTAGCGATCCTTCTAGTCAAGCCCTGAAGATTTTCATATAGCTTCACAAACCCGAAAATTAAGGCTGAACTCCTTGCACCCCTAAAGCAATACTCAAAAGCTAATTTCATTCCGCTGAAGAAAATGATGGTCAGACTGCTTCACCCAGAAAATGGGAGACACAAAACTTGCAAGTGATTTTTATTGGTGGAAGCTTTTGCTCCACCATATGTCTTCACAATCGGTCTAGCCATCCAAGGATACTTTCCTGAGAGCCAAACTGCAGATCCTGTGGAACATATTAGAAACTGAAGATCATACCATTAGTGGAATTAAAATCAACAAAATGATGAAAAAGGGTAAGATTTGAAGCTTACAGCAAGCTGGAAATCTGGTGGAGTGTCCAGCTCAAGGTTCTCCAATTCAGCAATTCCGCAAGGTTCGTTATTGTTTCCATTCAATTCGTTTGTATTGTGTGCCATGCCAGTGTATGAAACACGGTTTACCCCTGAATTATTTGGAACACGAGGAGCAGAAACAAAAATTTCATTGCATAACAGAGAATCATCTAAGGCAGTGAAATCAGAGTTTTCAACAGCCTGAGATTCACCAGCAAACCATTCAGGAAATTCCACATCACCCTCAAGCTGAAAAACATGTGCTGGGACATCAGGTGCTTCTTCCTTAATCTCATTGTTCTAGCCACAAAAAAAAAAAACTTCAGTAAAGATCGAATTCATAGACATGCCATCCAAAACAAAGTCCAAATTTATGAAACTGTTTGATTTTCAATATTCAATGAATGAGCTTTAGCTATTGTTTTGAAATTTTTAAATGGGAATATTCATTTTTTAACAAGTGAATGACCAAGTAGACAGTGTGTTAATTCTTGCATTAGATGTGCTTAAATCTTTCTCAGAGATGAACTATCCTACACACTCCACAATAGGTCTATGCATTACATTATAGAAAAATGTATCAACAAACTAACCAATTTACCTGCACAGCCAACTGCGTTATGTTATCATTGGCAATGTCATCATACATGACAGATTTCGCTGGTCGTGGCGGGTTGGGAGGATTGGAATTAGGGGTCCTTGGACTAGTTTGATGTGACAAAATATCATTATCTTCAATAAGTAGATTGTCATCGTTCTTTTCAGTTTGTTTCTGCTGGTAGAAAATTTTGGAAACTAAATATTCACCTTCCTTTTCATCTTCATCAGTACCCAGATGGTACTGATGCATAACCCATTTAGACTTATCTGGTTTGGACCCCTTCTTTGAACTTTTATAAAGAACCATGATTTTCTTGCAACCTTTCTGAACTCCATTGTCCATCACAGGTTTTGTCTTGCCTGTCTTGTGCCAACGGACACCCTCCTCATTGGAACCGACTTCACAGTGGATCTTTCGACGCTTTCGTTGACCAGTAGCATAAGCATTATTTGTTCTGTGAAAGAAATGGACACTATTTCCATCTTTCTTAGCACCTGAAACAAAATTTGGAAATGGTGATGAGAATAATATTTGTGCCCTCCAACAAAGTTTTATCTAATTACTCTTGTTGACTGAGTTTTTCCAATTATAAATACTTAAGAAAAAACTAGTCATCATTTATTAGGAGATCGTGAATGTATGCAGTTTTCAGAAGTTCATGTATGTGTTTGTTCATTATATTTAATGAGTCTTTAAAGAGTCACTTTAAACTTCTATATGAGAAGCGTTTTACTCTCTACTTGAGATCGGAAAATTGAAGACACATACAAATGCAATAAAAGACTTTCTCACTATACTCAACAGTTTCTCACTTTCTGCTGCTGAATATAACTTATCATTTCCAACATGGAGGGTTTGGATATCTAAAACATGGCCAACCATGGAGTAAAAAGCTCAACAACTCAACCAGAGCAGCAAAGATTAACTTGTAGGATGATTACTAAAATTTATAATGGAGAATCAAAAATTAGCCAGCAATAACTAGCTGTGACTATGCCATACACCCCATACTTGAAAAGGTGTTGGTATTCATGCTGGGAAAAGAATTTGTCTGAATCTTTCATAGTGCTTGATAGACACTCATATTCCATGAAAAAAATTGTCTTATTCAATCAAGTGAATTCATTTTGCAGAAATGGCAGTTAAACGTACTAAACTGTAGTTATCAACCAGTCATCAAAATGTGGCATTCAGGAAAAACAAGAATAAATATCATGCTTGACAACCACTGACCAGGAAGCTTTGCTGGATGGGCATAACAAATTCCTTTATCACCATCTAGTGTTGGAATAAACTCATCAATGAACATGTGAGGTTTGGAATTTCCAACAGCACATTTTGCTTCTAAATGCTCTAAAAGCTGTGCATCAGAAGGATCAAACTTTACACCAATAGGCAGGCCAGGCCATTCTTGAGTAACCTGCAGATCAGAAGCACCATGTGAAATACCAACAGCAGTGAGATACACCACAGAAATGCACAATCAGTCATAGATCCATGATAGATTAACAAGCTCCCAGGTAAAAAATGATAATGCAACTCATGTTAAAACCACAAAGTTGACTCAGAAAAAGTCAGTTAAAAAAAAGGAACACGAAAGCTGCAGCTTACATCACTGTTATCTATATGACAATGGCACTTCGGGCACTCACGATTTGCCCCACAGTCTTTGATTTGATAAGCAGAAGATCGAGACACTTTCCTTGCAATTGATCTGCCATCAATAAGCCAAGCCCTGCAAGAATGACACAAGTCATAACCAAATTAGCAAAGCATAATTTCAAAAATATACCAGAAAGAGATGGCAACGGCGACATTTGTAGCAAAAGACACAGGATTGTCAGACTAACTGTGAATGATACCCCCACTCATCTTCAAATAAGAACTTACAATACGACTAGAAACATTACCAACACAAATAGACATACAAAACCAGTAATCTTAAATGCTGAAATCATGGAATACAACTAGACATACAAAATAAGAAAGGGTAAAGAATGGAAGACACATTTTCTTCAAGTCATATCTTAAAAACAAGTTCAAGTAGCTTCAAGCTTCCAGGACAAGACTATAATTTATGATGAGGTTAGCAGGTTTTTCAAAAAAATTCAGCGATCCTTTTTAACATAATTTAACCTCCAACTATAAACTAAATTAAAAAGGAGCACCAGAATTCTAGTCGAAAAGCCTCTCCTAAGTACGATACTGTAGCTCCTCCAATGCTTTTGGGTATCAGACTCTTCACACAAGGGAATACAATGAGTGGCCAGTTCAAACAAATTATCTCCTCTATTTTTGGTTTCATCCGACCGTCAAGAAAAAATTAATCACCATTGATGGAAACTCGTTGCATTATAAAATTAATTCATCAAATATAAACATAAAAGCAGGAAAGTCCTAAGCTTTATGACATCATGCAGGTCCTCCATTCTTCAATTTCTCTAACTCCGTAGCTCTCGAAAGCCAAAAAAAAAAAAATCTTCACCCATCACAGGAGTACAAAAATGTAAAAAAAACACTAACACACGTATTTCTTTACCAAAATTAGACAACATTTTTTCATTCATCCCAGGAGTTCAAAAATAGAAAAATCCAAGCCAAACCCACATATTAAGATTCCAAAAAAAAATTAAATGAAGCAAAAAAAGGGACAAAATTAGTCCATAAGTTCCAAAAATTAGATTTTTCTTCATGATTTCCCACCTTTCAATCAAAAGAAAAAAAACCCACAACTATTTTTTTGTAAAAAAGTGTTGATTTCTTCATCGGAAACCAATTTATGTAGAAGCTTATTAAGCACTCCCTCATTAAATTTAAGCTTACCTTGCCATTTCTAGAGAGAGAAAGAGAGATTTCTATGAGTATTTTAAGAGCTCAAAAATCTTTCCCCTTTCTCGACCAGGCGCGGTGAACTAGAGAGAGAGAGTGTGATTTATTTATATCTGGATTGTACGCGAGCGGGAAAACTGAGCTTCGGTCTCGCTATGAGAGGCTCGGTGCCCGAACCATAGCTTCGGGTTCAGAATCTTTTAACTGACGAGGTGTGGACTTCACTTTGGTGGGTCCCAACGTTGACTGAACCTAAACCCGAACCTATGTTCTGTCTTTAAAAAGTCGAGCGGTGGAGGACATTGGAAACCGTGTAGGGTGTCATTTTCGTTATTTTGTCCAAATTTAACTTGCTCCCCAAGCTAAAATAGAAACTGTTAAAATTGAATTACTGCTTTTTTTTTTTTTTTAACCGCTGTGGATTCGGCTGCTGAAAAAGGTTAGTTGATTTTTACTTTTTTTAGGAGTGCTTGCCTTTTGGAAGGAAGGGGAGGAATGTTTTGAGAGTACTGTTTATAACGCGCTGAGAGGGAGGGGTTTAGTCTTAGTGGATGGATGTCATGTCATGTCATGTCATGTCATCGTTAAACTCCATAGAAGAATGAGATTGCCCGATTATTCAGCAGATACCCGCTGTCAGAAAGATAGATTTCTTTTCTTTTAAAATTGTTTTTTTAATCAGTGCAGTCCTACGAGAGAAATACATCTTTTCACAAAGATTTAATAGTGTGGTTCGGATTGATTGTAAAAGTTTAATAGATTGTATTTTAAAATGTTTTTAAATTTAAATATTTATTAAAATAATATTTTTTATATTTTTTAAAAATTCAGCGTATTAAAATAATGTAAAAATATTAAAATTATATATTAATTTGAAGTAAAGAAAAAATAAAAAAATTTAAATCTTTTTTAAAAACACTTTTAAAATACAAAATAAACAGTGCATTAAATAATATAGTTTGATTTTATAGTG
>Ga0325410_1006662_pt1 | contig 12668 bp, 7 predicted proteins | sample PopdelMetagenome_16_FD_206182 | JGI IMG/M metagenome (GOLD analysis project Ga0325410, IMG submission 206182) | Populus deltoides microbial communities from Bellville, Georgia, United States - Xylem-PdIQD-R3 | ecosystem: Host-associated > Plants > Phyllosphere > Stem > Wood/Secondary xylem... | reverse complement strand
AAGGGAGGTCAACATTTGTTATTATTATTGTTATTATGAGAAATGTAACTTTAATAGGAAATAATGTGGAATACTTGTGAATACAAGAGGGACCACAGGAGTTGCTCAACAGCAATAGGGGAGCAAGCTTCTGTAATAGGTAGATGTTCTATACCTATATCCTTTTAAAATGTACATAATTATGGTTCTTTTTTAATTTTTGGATTATATATACATATGTTCCAAAAAGAGAAAATACCTAATGAAACGGCTGAGAAATGGAAACAGACTTGATTAACTATCCCGATTAGGAATGGTTAATGATATCAATGGGTTCCATTGAAATTAGTATTTTTTTGGATTTGATTAGTTGGTCCTAAGTACGGGAGACTAATAATGTTAGTAGAGTTTGTTAACTTTGGCATGATCATTATGGAACATGAAGGATATTGAACTTGATTAACTATTCAGGTTAAGAATAGTTAATGATATCGATGGGCTTCATTGATATGGGCATTTCCACAAAAACTTGATTTTCTATTCTTGGTATGGAGATTAATGATGTCAAGGATCCTTGACATTAGCAATTCCGAGGATATTTTAAGGTATTATTGGAACTTGATTAACTATTTGGTATAGGAATAATTAATGGTATCAATGGGTTACATTAATATCAGCATTCATGACAAACTTGATTGGTCGGTCTTAATATGAAAGACTAATGATACTAATAAGATTCATTAGTATCAACATTACCATCCAAAGATTCTTAGAAAAGAAAAGATTTGATTAACTATCAAGTGAAGAATAATTAATGATACCAATAAATTGGCATTGGCACTTTCTTGAAGAAATTTTTCTTCGATATTAATATATGATGTTGGTAAGAAATTGTTACTGGAATGGAAAAATGTTAGTGAATTCATGAGAAAGAAATCCTAAAAGGACCAAGTGGGGAGTTCTAAGAAGTATGAATGAATTTTAGTCTTGAATAAATTACTCAATTACCGATGTTAATATTGTTTTTCCATGATATTTATTATCCAATGTTATATTTATTTCAGTTCCGTCACACTCATGTCAGGAGTGAATATTAGATCTTTCTATCCTTTTGTTATCTAGTTTAAATTGAATGTTCATGTATTTTGTATCTTAAGAAACTGTTGTGACTTAAATTGTATTAATATATTTTAAATTGTATGTATTAACTTAATTTATATTCATGTATTTATATTTTACATGTAAGTTTGTTTATTTATTTAGTGTCATTTAATACTTCATTTATATTATATTAATGTTTGAGAAAATTGTGATTGCGTTGATGTGTATTGTTGGAATTGAGACTCAGGATGATTGGATCGTAATTAGATAATAATTAATAGAAGCGTAAGAGGTTGTTATCGATAACTTGAGACTTCCCGGTATAGGAAAAACTCTGCTAAAATTTCGGCAGAAATTTTGATGGATTTCTGTATAAATTCATTTTCTTTTTAAAGAATTAACTGTTTTTTTTTTTATATTACAATTGGTGTATTGTCCCAATAATTAAGTTGTTATAGGTCAATTGAATTTCAAAAAGGTATCACGATACATATTAAAAAGTGTTGTACGAGTTTTGTTATATGTTGTCTTTTAACTTATAAATTCTTATTTGGAAATGATTTTTTTTTCTAATAATACAAGAATATTCAATAACTTATTTTCAAGAGTTCTCTAGTCCTATAAGGAAGATTAATGAGGGCAACAATCTTCTTTACTTAGAGAAGATTATTTAAAGCTAAAATTATATTGTCCTTACCAATTAAAGAAACAAAGGGACATCAATTTCAAATTTGATACTCTTAGTTTAGATGAGATTTCTAACAGGCGTTAATTGTTATCCTAGCCTTTCTAAAATATAATTTCAACTATAAGACTATTTAAGTTAGGGAATTATACTATCTTAGATTATTTCATTCTTATATGTGCAACAATTTTGGTATAAAGGTGTATTTGATTATGGGTTTTTGAATCTTTATATCTACGAGGTTTGCATAAAAAAAACTTTCTTTTCTTTACAAATTTATTATACAAAGTTAGAGAAAAATAACTAATTTCTTTATACTGCAAGTATTCTAAAGAGGTTGAGCGGTGGCTATCATAATCATTTTTTACCCTTAATTTTTTCAACATATTTTTTTTTAAAATAAACATATAATGTAAATATTCTTTTAATCTCTATTTGTAAATATTATTGTTTAAAATTTACCAATGTTTGTTTAGAAACTTTCAGGTTTCAGAATAGATACACTATTATTATGAGTAAACCTAAGTTGTGTCAACATGACCCCATAAAGCCCCGTCAATGAGGAGTAACGACATTTATACATATTTTGGACATGATTAAATAGAATAGAGAAAAGCTTAGTTAACTATTATTATCCTCTCAGATCCAATACTTATATTTCAAGAGTAAGGATCGAGCGCCTAGGTCAAATTATTGTCTAAGACCAAAAATCTTTTACCTTAAATAACAAACACATGTGACTAGTTTGAACAAACTATTAGCATGTAAGTATAATAAGTGTTTTCATCATTTAAAATAAACTCGAAGAAACTTATCTTAAGTAGAATGTCATAAGGAGATTTGTATCTTATATTATAATTAGTTTCTTACCCAAGAATTTTTAAAAATTAGTTAGTGTTTTTTAGTTACTATAAAACTATATGATAATTTTTTTTAGTTTTACTCTTTATCTATTATATTAGTTTATCGAGTGTGATATAGTATATGAATTATAGTTTGTTTTTTTTATTTGAGAACACCATTTGTTTTCAAAATTTTCACTCTATTAATTACTTTGTTTTTTATGATGTATATTTTAGATAATTACTTAAGAAAAAAAATGCATTGTTGGGGCACCAAATTTTTGTTTTTCTCAATTGAACTTCGAATTTTATTTTTTATATATGCCAACTTTTTCAATTGTGTCAACCAAATTCTATATATATAAATATTTGTAAGTTTTTTCATTTATACTGCAATCATATGATATTCATTTATTTAATTAAAATAATAAATATTTTAATAGCACAAAAAGAGTTTACATCTTAAAAAAAAAATTATTTTCATTTATATCATACAAACACAACTTTTTTTAGAAGGTGCTTTCTTACTAAAAGAAAATCATATTGAAAAATGAAAAATTAGTCATTTTATTAAAATAATAAAAAAGTTAGTTTATTAAAATGAAGAAGTCTATTTACATAAACTGAAAGTTGAACCAATAATGAATTTAAAGGCAACTGATGGAAAAATTGATATAGATGGATGGAATTATTTATATTTTCAAATCTGAAATTAAAAATAACAAAATTTCATAGACACTTTTTAGTTTTATGATTTTTAATGTTAAAAAACCAAACTTGACCGAACCGAACTGGTTTTCAATTCAGTTCGGGTCATATTTTCAAGAAATATCATTTCCCAATTCAGTTGGATTTTTTTAACCCAAACTAGACCAAACAGGATTCGGAACACCTCTAGTAACATTCATAACAACAATCAAGGGCAAATCACTTAAACGAAAAAAGAGACAATCACTTAAACGAAAAAAGAGACAGTGACAACCAAGTAACTTGTATTGATAAACATTGTTTATATTGTCATCAAGGGCTTCACGTTCACACCATAATTATCAAACCCAATCCAGGGGTTAACCCGGCTAAGGAGCCGAGTCACAGATTACACGGATCAATCTGGAAAAATTAAAAAAAAAAATTGAAATTTTAATATTTCATATGAAAAAATTAAGAAACAATTCATATAAATATCGATTATATATGTTATAAATAATGAAATTTAAAAGAATATATCAAAAAGTTTTTTATATCACATTGAAAAGATATTATGTTATCTTTTTAAGTTGAAGTATTTTAATCAAAATTTTTTTTCATCCCACATTGAATAAACATAATTTTTTTCTTATGAACATAAAGTATATATACTAAAGAGTTTCTAATCCCACATTGAAAATATAATTTTTTTTCTTGGAAACATAAAATATATATAATAAAAGGTTTCAAATCTCATATTAAAAAAAAAATTTGCTTGTAAATATAAAGTGTATATACTAAAGGTTTCAAATCCTTTAAATTTCACATTGAAAAGATATTATGTTATCCTTTTAAGTTAAAGTATTTAAATCAAAAAGTTTTTTTTTATTTCATATTGAAAAAACATAATTTTTTTTCTTGTGAACATAGAATATATACATTAAAGGGCTTCAAATCTCACATTAAAAAAATAATTTTTTTCTTGAAAACATAAAGTATATATACTAAGAAATTTCAAATCTCACATTGAAAAATAAAACATTCTTCTAGTATTAATAGTGAACTTTGAAAAGGGTAACCAACTAAAAATATGAAAACAAAAAGTAGAAGAAAAACCACATTTGAAAAAAAAAACCAGGTATTGTTCAGGTTCACCCGGGTCATGGGTCGACCCACCAGATCGACTAGGTTTTGCCAGGTTTTTACACTGACCGATCTTTTGTCTTACCCTGACTGGTCCAGCTACCAAGCCAACAAGATCTCGGATTAACCTGCCAAACCAATCCATATTTATTACCTATGGTTCACACACCAACAACCATTATGCACTGCAAAAGAATAGTCCCAATTCCACAATGCAAGTAATGGTGCTATAACTATGTAGACCCTCGCATCCACGTACCAACAGACTACCAAGACTTGTGACCACTCACTCTCTCCGTAATAGTTACCATTATTTCCATCAAAACAAGTATCTAATCAGATATCCCAAAATGGAAATTAAACCGTTTGGGAGAGGAGGTATCATGGGAAAGGGCACTGTATTTGGGAATGTGATCCAATCTTTCAAAAAAAAATTTAAATTTTTTTTGGTGAAATTAATATTTTTTTTTTAGTATTTTTGGATTATTTTGATGTGTTGATATCAAAAATGATTTTTAAAAAAATATTATTTTAATGCATTTATAAGTAGAAAACACGTTGAAAAGCAACCGCAATCACATTCCCAAACACACAAACATGTTAAACAATTAAAAATGGTCACCCATCAAGGACCACATTCATTCACATATTTTAAGCACATTAGCAATCAAATCCTTGAGTTACCCTATAGCTGATCATAGCCATAAGATAACAAAAAAACCACAAGTCTTCCCTTCAGCATAAGATCCTGAATTCCTGAACTCTAAACTTTTGATCTTAAAACGAATTCAAATGATATATGGTCTTTACAAAATCAAAAGATTTATACTAAAAAGATATACTACCCTGCAATTCACAATCAGGCAATGAAATCACAACACACCAAAACCCCTGCAAAAAATAGATGTGAAATTAAGAATTATGAAGACAAAAAGTCGATGTATTCAATGACAATGTGAAGATGCAAAATTGCTTGGACTTTATACTAATAAAGAAAGTACTACCCTGCAATTCACAATCAGGTAATGCCATCACACCAAACCCCCTCTAAGAAATAGAAGTGAAATCAAGAATTATAAAGACAATAAGTTGATGTAGTCAATGACAATGTGAAGAGGCAAAATTATTTGGATTGAGATCCATGACCTTATTAACACTAGCTTGAAAGGAATTTGACATCCACATTTTACATGGAAATAAAGGGAATGAGGAAGCTAAATGAAACCACAAACCAGTTGACTTGAGGATTTCAGGGTGAAATGTGGTGGCAAAAGATAGGAATGGCATAACATTTAACACTAATCACAAAGCAGCAGCCTAAAATTTGATTGCCAACCCAAAAATTCAAATGGCAAACACCAAACATCATTCCAATATAAGGATAGAAAGCACTTATAATAATTATACCATGCAGCAGCGTCAAAACTCCATTGCCAACTCATAAATCCAAGAGGTGAAAAGAAAAGATCAATCCCAATCCCAGAGCCAAATTCAAGCACCCAAACATGGGATAAAAAGCATTAATACTAATCACCAAGCAGCAGCATAAAATTTCCATTGCCAACCAATAAATTCTAGTGGTGAAACCAAACGTCAATCCAACTCCCACAGGTGAATTCAAGCATCCAAATGTAGGTAAAAATATAGAAATTACCTATTCAACGGTTTGCATTCAGGGCCAGAAGCATGTTGTTACCACCAGGAAGGTATGCCACATTAGATGACTTGGCCAGAGTTGAAGCAATTTCCCTCGATGCTTCAATCCTTCTCAATTCAATCAACCCCATACCAGCCTTTGTTGTTGCCTCAGAGATCAGCTTAGCAGCATCACTCTCACCTTCTGCCCTGATAATTGCAGCCCTTCTCTCCTGGTCAGCTTTCATGACAACAAACTTAGACCTCTCTGCCTCTTGCTGAGCAACCTGCTTCTGCTCCACAGCCCTTGAGAACTCCACTCCATAAGACAAGTGGGTAATAGCCACATCATCCATCACAATGTCAAAGTCTCTTGCACGCTTGATGAGTGAGTCACGGACCATAGCTGACACATGGGGACGTTCAGTGAGGAGCTGGTCAGCATTGAACTGTGCAACAACAGCCTTCAAGACCTCATTGCCAATCGAAGGAAGCACCTTCTCATCATACTCAAGCCCAAGACGTTGAAAGATATGGGGCAAACGTGACACCTGCTCAAAATAACCTTTCTTCCATCAAATTTTCACAAAATGAAAATATAAGCATTCACACTCACCATTTAATAATCTGCTTAATTCTGACTATAGTGAAGAAGAAATGAGTGAAAAATAGAAAACTTCAGTCCTCAATTTCCACAGCCACATGCTTCGCTTCTAAGCCAAAATCTCAATCGATAATTGAAAAGCTCAACTGAGCAAATAAAATGACAAGCTGAATTAATCTCCTCTTTCTTTTTGCTAGCAATCTAAATTATACACCCGTCTCAAACCAAGTTTTGCTAGCTAACAGAATCATATACAGCACATTAAAAAAACAGCACAAAACCCCTCTAAATACCACTGGAACACACTTTGCCCAACAGAAAATAATAAAATCACAGACTAAATGCATCTCCTTTCTTTGCTGCATAGCTAAAACCAATTAAATGCATCTCGAAACCAAGTAAAACTAATTCACTAGCTAATATCAACACAAACCCAACAAAAAAAAGAAGAAACGGCTCATCTGAAAAAACAAAGCAAAACAGCAAAAAAGTACCCTTGAAAAACCATCGAATCAAGCAATACCCATTTCCATCCATTTCAATCAAAAGAAAAAACATACATAAAATGATTTTGATTTTATGAATTACCTCGGGACGAGAGAGAACACGGAGTGTGAGATTGACCATCTGGAGATCTTTAGTACCAGAGACGGAAGAGAAAGTGTGAGGGCGTGTTCGGATATCAAAGATAAATGGCTTTTGAAGCCAAGGGATAAGAAAATGAGTCCCTTCGCCGATGGTAGTGTCAATGACTCCACGGAATCTGTCAAAGAGAACAGCGCGTTGGCCTCCATCGACTGTGTAAAGAGAGGAGTTGAGAACGGTAGCGGCGGCCCCGATACCGAAAGCTGCGCGAGCGAGGTTGTTAAGAAAGGAAACCGCTGCTTGGCCGCTACCCATTGTGGACGAAGGTGATTGTGAGAGAGGAGAAGTGGGTTTTTTGGGTTTCGAGAGAAGATGGTCTTAGGGTTTATGGCAGGTGGATTTTTGACGTGACTTAGAGGAGAGGTTAGATTCGTTAGAATAAAATGGGGCGGGGCAGGTCGGGTTAATTTTGTTTGGGTTGCTTGCTAAAGTAATATTGTTGTGATTATACTTATGTTAATGATATAAATTCTGCATATATGGTGGATGAAGTTATGTGAAAATGTGTTGGATTAATGTTAAGTGTAAAATTGTATTGTTAGTAAGTCTTAAAATCATGCTGGAGTTAAAATGAAAATTACATCATGATCTAATGCTTTAGTTTTGTTGTATAATGAATGAACATGTATGTTTATGAATCATGAGAATGGGTATGCATTGAGAAATGTTTTTTGTGAGTAAACTTATGATAAAATATGATGAAATTGCATGTACAAACTAGGGAGTAATGGGCAACAAGGTTTCGACCAAAGGAGAGGGAATGAGTCATGAAGGAAACTATACATGATGAATATAGTTAGAATGAAATGAGATGAATTGGAAATAGAACCCTTATGTGTTGAATAATTGTATTAGTTATGTAGGTGCATTCCCATAATACAATTATGAATGTAAGAATATATGGTTGTAGCAATGTTAGGTGCCGATCTTGGAAGTGATGACTTGGAAGAAACCTTGGTAAATGTACTTACAAAGATGTTGTTTTTGTATTACTTAATGATGTATGATGATTGGAGTGTGGTTGGTAATGATTATACTCGGCTAGGTTGGAATATGTGTAAGGGAAAACGCATAGCGTAAACCTTAGCATAACCTAAGGAGAAGGCAAAACCAGAAATGACTCAACTTGTCACTGACAATTTCTAAATCGACAAAGACTTAGTTTGCGTTGATGATTTCTAAGTCGACAACGACTCAGTTTTCGTCAAAATTTTTTGTGTTTATAGTAGGATATGTGCGTTGATGATTTCAGCGTCAACCATAAAACTGGGTTGTGTTGACAATTTTTGAGTCGACAGCGACTCAGTTTTCATCAACGATTTTAGTATTAACAGTAGGACATGTGCGCTGACGATTTTAGTGTCAGCCGTAAAACCAAATTTCGTTTATGATTTCTCGGTCGATAATGACTCAATTCTCGTCAATGATTTTTGAGTCAGCAATAGCCTATATGCGCTGATGATTTCAGCGCCAGCCATAAGACTGGATTGCGTTGATGATTTTTGAGTCGTTAGAGAATCAGTTTTCGCTGCTAAATCCTATGCCACCAGGGAATCAGTTTTGCTGCCGAATTCTGTGTCACCAGTTGTAAACACCAAAAAAAGAGTAAATTAAAGCTGGAAATGACTCTACCATCGCTGTTGATTTCTGAATCGGTAGCGACACTGTAAAACCCAACAAAAATTAGTATTGGATCGGCCTATCCTAGGGGAAAATTGAAATAGTAACCAATCCAAGATAACCTAAAAAGGGGATAAAAACAACCTTGGTCTAGTGTCCAAACACCTCATCACACTTATAGAGGCTATAAATACAAGGAGAGAGAAAGGGTGACTCTTCCTTTCCCCAGAAACAGTTGCAGCCATTGTTGCAATTGAACCTCTCTGCCCCCAAGAAAAACCAACCAGACCACCTGCATGCAAGCTCTCTTGAGTGAAGAGTGAGTAAGAGAGTTGAGAAGAAGAGAGAAGGTGACCCTTCTCTTCCCAAAACCGACCCTAACAGCTGCAACAGACCCTTCCCTTTATCTAGAGAAAAACACATAATCTAGTTGCATGCATTCCTCTTGAACCCTAGAGAGGAAATGAGAGTTAATGAGTGCTGAACATGGCTGAAACCAGAGGGTGTGTAACAGCCAGCTGGTGTAGTTAGAGAAGGAGGGAAGGAAAACCAAAACCAGAGAGGAAGAAGAAGCAAAAAAACATGAGTAAAAGGAGGAGAAAAACTTGTTAAATTCCTTCCTAAAACCACTACAAACAGTAAGGTATGAACCAAATCTTCTCTTCAGCTGTTCTTGAGCCTTGGAACCGAAAAGGAGAAGAAAAACCATGAGGGACTGGCTAGGATTTTACACTAGCTGCCAGCAAAAAGAAACTAAACTAAAAAGAAAGACAATAAAGGGGTTGAATGAGGGACCTATAACCAGAATAGACAATATGGAGGGATCGATGGTTTTGCAGATGCAAATCTAGTTAGTTGGCCGGCAATAATGGTGGTTGGACAGACTAGGAGTTTAGGTGGCTAAATGCTTAAGGGATGACCTTGCTAAAAACAGAATTGTACATGTAATTTTGATGTAATTTCTATAATAAATCTTTGACAAAATTATGTGGAAATGTGTTAATGTATAAATGTAATGTTGGAACTGAAATGCATGTGTTCATGCTTGAAATTGTGTGATTCTACTGGGTTCTAAGAACAAATATAATGTTGGAACTGAAATGCATGTGTTCATGCTTGAAATTATGTGTTTCTGCTGGTTTCTAAGAACAAATGTAATGCTGGAACTGAAATACATGTGTTCAGGCTCGAAATTATATGATTCTTCTGGGTTCCAAGAACAAAGGTAATGCTGGAACTGAAAAGTAATGTTCCCTGTTGAAATTATGTTCTCTGCAGCGAACTAGTGTTCGCTGCTGAAATTGTGTTGTCCGTAACGAACTAGCATTCGCTGCTAAAATTATGTTGTCTGTAGTGAATCAGTGTTCACTGTCGAAATTGTGTTGTCCACAATGAATCAGTGTTCGCTGCTAAATTGTCTACAGCGAAATAGCGTTCGCGACCGAAATTGTATAGTCCGTAGTGAATCAGGGTTCGTTGCTGAAATTGTGTTGTCATTAGCGAAATAGCATTCATTGCCGAAATTGTGTTGTCTACAGTGAATCAGTTTTCGCTGTGAATTATGTTGTCTCCAGCGAATCAGTTTTCGCTGTCGAATTGTGTTGTCCGTAGCGAATTAGTGGCCGCTGCCAAATTGTGGTGTCTATAGTGAATTAGTTTTTGTTGTCATATTAGGGTGTCGCTAGCGAATCAGTTTGCTGATGATTCTGTGTTTCAGCAAATCAGTCCGCTGATGAATCTGCATCACTAGCGAACTAGCTTTCGCTAACTAACTTCTACAGCAGAGTTACATATCTGAATGGGTCCAATGATTAAAATGATTGCATTATGTGGTTGTAATATGTGGAACACTTGAATATGAACTTGTGTATGCTTGAGACATGCATGGTGAAGAGTTGTGCAATTACTGAATACGAATGTACTGATTTGTAGCCATTGATGTTTTAGGTGGTGCGACTGGAATCAAACCTTCGTCAGGACAAAGATACCCCATGGGTGGAACAGGTAGGTGGTTTCCACCTTTTTCTCGTATGATGTTAATGTTTTGAAATGATTTACTTATAGATGATATATTATTGAATCCTTGATGAATGATGAAACAACAATAAAATGTTTGATTGAATTCTTCACAAATGTTGAAACGATGATGAAAATGTTAATATTCTAAAATGACTTGTTTAAGGAGGATATATTATTGCGTTGCGATGAATATTAAACCGACTATGAGATGTTAATTGAATTGTTATGAAATTGGATTGATGACTAATGTCAAACCGAGTATGGAATTTTGATTGTGATTGATAATTAGCTTAGGCTAATGGCATCCGAGATGGATGACCGGGTTGTGAATGTTGATTAGCTTCGGCTAATGGCATTCGAGATGGATGACCAGGTTGTGCTTGATGATTAGCTTCGGCTAATAGCATCCGAGATGGATGACCGGGTTGTGATTGTTAATTAGCTTCGCCTAATGGTATTCAATTGTGCTTGATGATTAGCTTCGGCTAATGGCATCCGAAATGGATGACCGGGTTGTGATTGGTGATTAGTTTTGGTTAATGGCATTCAAGACAGATGACCGAGTTTAAATATTGCGATTAGTTACGGTTAAAAGCATCTAAGGAGGATGACCAAGTTATGGCGAAGTAATTAACCCTGACTTGTCTTGCGGACTGCTCAACAAGATTATAGATTATCTTCCTCCCTTTGTCTCCTCCGCGTGCTTCAAGGGTTATGTCTCGTAGTTCTTCGCCTGTCTTGCGTGACCTCATGTCTCCTAATAGAGCCCCCACCCCTCCTAGAACAACGATGGTCTTTACAGATGTCGCTGGTTCCTCTTATGGGGTTAGGGTTTCGCCGAAAGGTTGAAAGTCAAACGCGCGGAGTAAACCATCTACTGCACCACCACCCTCCTTCCCTGCCTCTTATGGACGAGATGATAGGTCTTCTGGTAGTACCAGACCTTAGCGTCCTTCAGATGACCACTCTGCTAGCTCTAGTCCTCTCGATGTATTCTCGAGTAATGGAAAACCTAACCCGAGACCGAGTGCAGACTCTTCCATTCCTCCAGTTTCTGGGCATGGTCTCCCCCCTATTCGTCCTTTTAGAGTTACTCCTTCAGTAGGCGCTGCTTATTCTTCTTCTTTGAAGACCTGTAACGCTCCCTCTAAAAGCCACCATGGAGTCTCCCCTGGTAACCCCTCCCCTAGCAACCCACTAGGTACTTCGAACTTGCAGTCTCCCACACTAGTGCATTTTACTAACTATGTATCTTCAACATCTTGTCATTTACACAACATCGATCTTGGTGACCACAAAGAACTATGGCGATTCTATTTAATTGGTCATTTTGCTGGGAAATTCCCTGGATTTTCAATCATGACTAAATTCATTAGCAGTTTCTGGAAACACAGAACATCTTTTACTGTGCATGACTCTGGCTGGCTAATTTTTGCTTTCTCTTCGGAACTGGAAATGTTTGAGGTTTTTAGTGGAGGTCCTTACTTTGTGTTTGGTCGGCCGCTTATTCTGAAGATCATGCCAGAGTTTTTTGATTTTGCAACCTCAACATGATGCATATGCCAATCTGGGTAAGATTTCTGACACGACCAAAAGATTGATGTCTTCTCCCAAGTGCAGGAGTGTCGAAGTAATAAATAACCCGGCAAGACCGGGGTCGAACCACAAGGAGGTTAATTGTATAAATTATAGTTAACAGCAACACAAT